>Ga0164294_10000019_pt1 | contig 214032 bp, 198 predicted proteins | sample GEODES005metaG_FD_111479 | JGI IMG/M metagenome (GOLD analysis project Ga0164294, IMG submission 111479) | Oligotrophic lake water microbial communities from Sparkling Lake, Wisconsin, USA - GEODES005 metaG | ecosystem: Environmental > Aquatic > Freshwater > Lake | place: USA: Sparkling Lake... | reverse complement strand
GAGTTTTATGCTTTTTATTGGCGAACTCTGCTTCAGCAAATGTGAGCTGTGTCATGGTGAACTCCTTGTGCGTCACTATTGGATATAGTCGCACAAAATCTCGATTAATTCAGACTAACCCTAGCAACTCTTTAGTTCCCCTCAACTTTTCAGAGATTAATTGTAATTGTACATTTCATGAATGTTTAATTTTTCACCAAAAACTGATATAGAATTAATTGCTATATCAGAACCAAAAACATTACACAAGAATTAAGGGGATTATTTTATGGAAATTCAAATAATTATGTTTACCACACGAGCAGTTATTCTTATTCTAAACACGATTATAGGTGGTCTTTCTATTTACTTAGGCTGGCGCTTATATTTTGAAACAGTTCGAGCGGACTCGAAAGTGGAAATCAACTCTGGCTCTATCAAATTTGTCATTCAATCTGCAGCACCTGGTCTTTTTTTCGTTGCTTTTGGAATATTCCTTCTAATTTACGTATTGAGTCAGAAAGTTGAGATTCAATCTCATGAAGTAGCATCTAATCAAGCACCAGCTCAAACTGCTCTTCAATATTCACCCTATTATAAAGCGTCAGATTTTATGACCATTGCTGGCACACAGGCGAGTCCAACAGCAAAATGTATGTTCAACGAAAGATCATTAGCTATAAAATGGGCAGATGAAAGTGATCCGCGTTCAAACAAAGTTAAAATACACGCTTATCTAACAGATGCCATTTCATCCTTAAAAAAACAACTCGATGCCGAAGGCAATAATGATGATCCAAAGCTTGAGGCAACTATAAATGGACTCCTAGTAATTGATGATGGATTCCAACAGTGAAAACCATATTCTTTTGCTTACTTTTGTTTTGTACTCAAGCTCTAGCTGACTCTGAGTTGGATGCATATAGAAACACTTACAAAAACCCACCTTTTTTTGGTGTTATATTTCCTGATAGCGTGAATGAAGCATGGTATAAATCAAGCCACAGCGCATATCTAGACTCACTGATTCCTGATAAAAGCATTAAAATTGTACTACTAAAGTCGGATAACATAGACTGCTCACATGGTCGTCCAGCTTTCTCAACAGCCTCTGAAATAGATCTATGCCTACAGAACTTTCTTATATATGAGCAAATTGCCACATATGAGATATGGTATAATTATTTATCTACAAATGATCCAAAAAATAATCACAGCGACTTTATTACATTTGTATCCGATTACCAAGAAAAAGCAGTCAGAAAATATCGAAGAGAAGTTCTTGTAAAAGACAAGCCTTCTCAAATATGTTCCAACCTTGCCCTTTTCTACGAATACTCCAAAAAGATCAAAGATCTAAATTGCAACATTTCATGGACGAATGACTACATAATCTGGTATAGAGATAAGATCAACTCAAACATAAACGACAATCAAAAAAATATAGCAACTTATATTAAATTAAGTACAGACATAGATAAATATTTATTAACCTATTTAGTACTTCATGAATATGCTCACATATTATATCACCACCACACAAATATTGAATTTTCTGTCGAACAAGAACTTGAAGCTGACAAATATGCTCTCAAAAGGTTTAGCGAAATTGAAGATCAGACGACAGCTAATCTAATTTTATTTCAATTCTATTTATCGTCACTCTATATGTCTCGATTTGATGACCACTCTCCAGTAGCTAGAAGATTTGAACACAACTTCAAAACAATGCAGCAGTCTCTAAAATTGGTCATGAAAATGATGAAAGATGACAAAGATTTTTCATCCTCTAAGGATATGAAGGAATTTGAGGAAAAAGTTCAGCCACTACTTGATCTCGCTCCTCCAGATAATTAACTTATAAACCCTTAAAACACTTAGTGATTTTTCCCATTATTACGTATACGATCTTAATCGTAAGTTTAGCCAAAGAAACATTGTCCAGCTTTATGCATCATGAAAGCTCTGATCCAAGCCTGAACCTTCATGACCTGCACTCCTGCCCTCACCCTGAAGCAAGGCGATACCCTGAGTATCGCCTTGCAGCTTTTTGATCAGGACACTGGCCAAGCTGTTCCCCTCACCCCAATTATCCAAGTCGCTGCACGATTAAATGACCGCTTTGGTCATGCCATTTGCGATCTGGTATACGCCCCCTATCCAGATCAGAGCGACGTAGCCAATACAGGCTGGTTTTTGTTGACGACTCCACCCGGTACCGATACCTCGACATGGAAAGCTGGCGTTGCGACTTGGGATATCAAGCTCACACAAGACGGCATCGTTAAGCGGACACATAGCCAGCAAATCCAGATCATCTCGAGCGTCACACCATGAATCTGGCCTTCCGTGTCCGCTACCAATCACTGCCCATAGATATGGCCACCACGGCAGCTCAGCCGCTGAATTTCACTCTACCTATAGGCGTCGTCGTACAAGGGCCCAAAGGCGATCCAGGTATCAATGATTTCGTCGGCACATTTGTCGCGGGACAGGACATCGCGGCAGGACAGCCAGTTTATATCTCACGGCAGAATCGCCTGCTCATGGTGGCCGACTCCAGCACGTACCTGAGTGCTTTTGTGATCGGATTCGCGGTAGCGGATATCCCGTCGGGCTTTGCTGGTGATGTCAAAAAAGGTGTTTTTACTTTATCCGACTGGACCGCGCTTACCGGGGCATCAGCATTGCAGCCCGGATTTCCCTATTTTTTGAATGGTCCCGGCACCCTTTCGACATCACCGCCCATTTCAGGTGGCTTTATCAGCATCGGTGAAGCGACTTCATCTCAGAGCTTGTTGTTTAAACCGACCTTCCCTATTCAACTTTGACCCTTACCAAGGAGAACACTAATGGCAATTCGCAAACCTCTAGTCCTAGCCGATGATGGGACGATTCAGCAACTTCAATCCAATGACAGCTTGAATTCCCCGACAAACACCCCTTCAATCCGTACTGTAACCAATGCGGAGTCATCGGCATCATTGAGTTTTGGTATGCCCGTATATTCAAGTGGTGCAGACTCAGTCAAACGGGCTCAAGCAAACGCCAAGAGCACGTCTCGGCTCGCAGGTTTGGTCTATGACCCTACAGTAGCGGCTGGCGCATCCGGCAATATTGCCCAGTCGGGTGTATTGGTCGGTACGACGGCACAGTGGGATGCTGTCGCGGGTACAACAGGCGGTTTGACCTTCGGCACGCTGTATTTCCTAGACCCTGCCAACGTCGGCAAGATCACATCTGTGGTGCCGACAATGGTCGGTCAGTGTAATGTTTTGATAGGTACTGCACTTAGCCCAACTGAATTGGAGCTACAAACTCAGCAACCCATCCTGTTGTAAGCTGGGGAAAACATGGCCGCTAGACCTCCAGTAGTCGTCGGCAACGACGGCACCCTACAGCAGCTCCAGTCTGGCGATACACTTGCTGGATTTGAATCGTTTTCACAAAGCCGCTGGACGCATAATGATATGGACATCATTAGCAGCAATGGCTTTTCAGGGTTTAATATCAACACCGGGGTATTTGGTTATCCCGTTGATATGACCGCTAATGTTTTCGGTATCGTCAATATTTCATCCAGCACGACTGCAAACTCTGGCGGCTATATCCTTGCGAACAGCAATGCCAGTCCAAATCTTAAAGTCGGAAATATTTTTCGGTGCATTTTCCTTATTCCTGCAAACAACGCATCAGCCACACTCAATCTGGGCTGGTCTAGCCCAGCGACTACCAATCCTGCGACATCCGGATCTTTCCTCTCGATATCTGGCGTTACAGCTCAGGCAAAGATTATCTCCAGTGCAGGAGGTACGACCTCAGCCTCCTCAAGCACCCTCCCAACCGGTACATGGATGGTGCTGGATATTGAGTGGACATCAGCGACGACTTGCCGGTTCTGTGTGTTTGATCTTGCATCGAATGCCAAATATTACGACCAGACAGTGACTGTAGCGAACAGCATTTTGACTACGGGTGGCTCATATAACCCGCAAGGCTATTGCGGAGCGATTGCGCTCAGTTCCGGTACTACAGCCTTCGAAATGATACGGATTGACTATTTGGGACGTGGTCTGTCTCGCCCTTCATTCATTGTCACGCCACCTTGATTCCGCTATGCTGGTATCTCTCCGCTGCACAACAATTACGGATAGCCCCTATCCGTAAACCTCCCAGATGCAAATCCCACATGCGCTCATCATCATGAGTGCATGAATGCCGAACACTTACGCCTCCTGCACAACATCGCCACCGTAGGCACCGTCCTTGAGGTCAATCCTCCAAAGATGCGCCTTGCGATCGGTGAAAACGAAACTGACTGGGTCACGATCCCAGCGATGGCTGCCGGCAACGTAAAAGTATGGCGCTGCCCGACTGTCGGTGAGCAATTCGTCATCGTCTCGCCGTCCGGCGACCACCGCAATGCCCGTCCTATCTGTGCCCTGCCGAGCGATGAGTTTACAGCCCCCTCCAATGATCCAAATGAAGTCCATATCAGCTTCAACGACACCGACTTCCTGAGCATCAACACAGAGTCATCTCAGGCCACGTTCAAGATCGGCAAACTCACCCTCGATATTGGCGAGATCCAGCTCACTGGGTCTCTAACAGCGCAGGACATCATCAAATCCCTCACAGACGTGCTGGCCGACAGCATCAGCCTCAAGAACCACAAGACAACAGGCGTTAAGGCCGGTGGCGACCTCTCCGGAGGGCCGCAGTAATGCAAGGCATGTCCCGTATCGATGGCACCCTGCTCTCACCCGACGACCACCTCGCCCAGAGCATTGAGGACATACTGACTACGCTAGTCGGCACCCGCATATGCCGGCGCGAATATGGCTCATTGGTGATGGAGCTGATTGATCAGCCCTGCTCGATGGGGACTCGCCTGCAGGTCATTGCAGCGACTGCCACAGCCCTGATCCGCTGGGAGCCACGCATCAAGATCACACGTGTATCGATCACAGCGGATACGACCATCGGCAACTTTTGGAGTGTGCTGATTGACGGCACATCCACCGACACCGACGCGGCTATATCGGTACCGGTTCAGTTTGGAGCGGCAGCATGAGCACGACACGTATTGATCTCTCTGATCTGCCTTTTCCGGATGCCGTGACCAGCATCGACTATGAGCAAATCGTCGCGGACTGTAAGTCGGATCTGATCGCCAAAGACACGAACAATGTTCTGGCCGCTGTACTAAATCTCGAATCTGAGCCGCTCACCATGCTGGTCGAGGTGATCGCCTATCGCATCATGTTGCAGACCAATCTCACGAACGAGAAAGCCAAAGCCCTGATGCTGGCCTATGCCATCGGCAGCGATCTGGATCAGCTCGGTGCCAATGCTGATGTCTATCGCATGACTATCGTGCCGGCAGACCCAAACGCCAATCCACCGACCGATGTCGTGATGGAGCCGGATGATGCATTCCGGCGTCGTATCCAGCTTGCTCCGGAGCGCGATGCTGCCGGCAGTGAGGGCGCGTATACCTACTGGGGGCTGTCGGCAGATCCTGATGTGAGGGATATCGGCGTCATCGTCACCGATGCCGGTGAGGTGCAGATCTGGGTGCAGAGTCGCAGCGCTGCTGTCGCTCCTCAGTCGCTGCTCGATGCCGTGAATACGGCACTTGATCCAAGCACACGACGCCCACTCACAGACTCCGTCACGATCCATGCTGCGACCCCCACCGATTTCACCATTGAGGCCGAGCTTACCCTGTTCCCCGGTCCAGATCCGGACGTTGTCCTTGCTGCGGCCAATACTGCCGAGCAGGCCTATACCAACACCGTCTCCTATCTGGGTTATGACGTCGTCCAGTCCGGGCTCTACGCTGCACTGCATCAGCCCGGCGTCCAGCGGGTGAATCTGATCAGCCCGGCCGCAGACATCGTCCTGCCCCGTAGTCAGTACGCACGCTGTACGAGCGTCAACATCACGACGCTGGAGTACCGCGATGTCTGATGCCAGCCTGCTCCCGCCCAATGCCAGCCCGCTCGAGCGCAATCTCTCGCAGCTCACGGCCCAGATCTCCGCTATCCCGGCACCGTTTACGGCGCTGTACAGCATCGATGAATGTCCGGTCCCATTCTTACCCTGGCTCGCTTGGTCTCGCCGTGTCGAATTCTGGTCGACCTCATGGACCGAAGATCAGAAGCGCGACGCGATCCGCCAGAGCAAGACCTATAACCAGCAGCGGGGCACCCGGGCATCCTTGCAGTACGCACTCGATCAGTTCGGCCCGGGCTGGCAGATCCATGCCTGGCATGAGCTCACCCCCAAGGGCGCACCCTTTACTTTTGTTGTCAGCAATCCCGGATCAGCGAGTCTGACCATCGACGATGTGCAGAACCTCAACACCTTGCTAGACGCCACCAAGAGCGCCCGCGACTTCTACCAGATTCAGGCCACCATCACGACTCAAGCGACGTTCCTCGTGATCGGGGCAGCACACACCTTCGATTCCATCCAGATTGCGACTAAGGATGTCTAATGGCCACCAGTTACTACATCGTCCTGACTTCTCACGGTAGCACCAAGCTCGCGCAGGCACAGGCCGGTACGCCTTTTCAGATCACCTCTTTTGTGATGGGTGATGCCAATGGCCAGCCCTATCTGCCCGACTCCCGCATCGACGCGACTGCTCTGGTAAATGAACGTGCCCGGCTGCCCGTCGATAGCGTGATCCCGGTATCGCCAAATCTGGTCAAGGTCATGGTCACCATCCCGGCAGATGTCGGTGGATTCAACCAGCAAGAGATCGGCCTGCTCGATGAGACTGGCCAACTGGTCTATCTGGGCAATTTCCACGGCGGCTATCGGCCGGCCATCGGTGAGGGTGCAAGTGGCGTCACCACGCTGGAGATGGATCTCGCCACGACGGGTCTGGGTACAATCATCCTTCAGGTCAACCCGAACATCGTCTACGCCACCGAAGCATGGGTGAACGAAAATTTCGTCACTATCCCGACGTTCAATGCCAATCAAACGGCAGTGAATACGGCGATTGCTCAGGCCAAATCGGACGCAGAAGCCTATACCGATCAAGCAAAGTCTGATGCGGAAAATTATTCGCATAACGAGGACGTAGCCCTTGCAGCTGCCCTGCAGACCTCGCTTGATAATGAGACAGCCCTGCGTCAAACATTGGCCACCACAGTCACCAACCACATGCAGGATGACGCGACCAAGTTCCAGAATCTGCAGGATGAGATAGCCGCTTTAGGAGGTGCATATCCACGGCAGATTGCGGCCGGATATTACGCGTCTATATCCAACCAGACACCCTCGAAGGCATCGTCATCAGGCTGGTCTCATGATGTCAGCAGCATCAACTTGAATGGCACAGGCCCTGCGGGGTCTGCCGCAGTGAATTGCTCTCCAGCCATCGACTTGACCAATAACAAATACCTCATCCGAGCCACTGGTTACTGTGCCACCTCAGTTCCCTTCGGTGACTCCAGCTCTCAGGTTGTCGTGTCGCACCCTATCCCGTCCCCAAATGCCAGCGGTTTTACGCTGGATTTCAGCACTATCGGGACGATCAGCGCGTCACCTCCAAACTATATGACCAACGGCATCTATTTTTCGTGGGAAGTGATTCAGCTCACTGCATAGCACCCCCCAAACAACCGGAGCAATAAACCATGTCAACGACCATCGTCCACGGCGTCACCGCCCAAGAGCAAAGTTCAGGCGCGATCCCGATTCAGGCAACCAATACCGCCATTATTGGCCTCGTCGCGTATGCCTCAGATGCCGACGCAACCTTCTTTCCAGTCGACACACCGGTGCTGGTGACCAGTATCAGCAAGGCCATCAGTAAAGCCGGCTATGACGGCAGTTTGCGCCGTGCGCTTGAGACCATGCAGTTGATCGGTAATCCCATGATGGTCGTGGTTCGCGCATCCGGTGGCGACAAGACCAGCGTCATTGGGGGTGTCAATGAATCCGGCGCTCGTACCGGGCTGATGGCACTACTCAATGCCAAATCGATCACCAGCGTCACACCCAAGATCCTCGTTGCCCCAGAGCTTGAGAATCCAGACGTCGATCAGGCCATGATCAGTGTGGCCAAGAAGCTGCGCGGGATGTATTACGCCACCCCGCGTGATGCTCAGGGCAATGCACTGGCAACCGTAGAGCTTGTAAATACCTATGCCGCGTCGCTCGGTGACCGCGAGATCGAGCTGATCTGGCCAGAGTTCACAGGAGGTAACGTGCTGGGAAAGTCTCAACCGACCCCGGCGTAGGACCAACTCCTACGCCGGCTCCGGGACCAGCACCAACGCCGACGCCAACATTCACAGCAAAAGTGTATCTGGACGACAAAGGCTATTTGCCATCAGACGGGGTCTATAGCGGCACGATCGACCCACCGACACCAGGTCTGCCCTTGCAATTTTATGTGTCCTTCATCCCGCCGGGCGGAGGTAATCCAACGACCTTCATCGATAGCAATCTTGAGCCTGCGGCACTGGTTGTATCTCCAGACGGAGCGACGTGGACATTTGCTCTATTGGCCTATACCCCGAACGGCAATGCCCCGCTTGATAGCAGTGCCTTTGCCGCATCAGGCACCTATTCGTTACACATTGTAGGCACGACTGACACTGTTCAGACGGCCTCATGGAATTACCCGAAGTAAGCACTGATTGTCCGCGATGACATAAGCCACCGCTCAACCCCACACTTGGAGCCCATCATGCCCACGACTACACCAACCTACGGCCCTGGCATCCTGCCTACAGCCGCACTTGCAGCCGCGCTGCGCGCAGATATCGACACGCGCATCGGCTTCCAGAAATCCCTGTCCAACGTCGTGGTCAATGGCCCGACTGGCATCAGCATGCCCGTATCGTGGGATCTGGAAGATCAGGACACCGACGCAGCTGCCCTGAACAGTGGCAACGTCACCACCCTGATCAACCATAACGGCTTCCGATTCTGGGGCAACCGGACCTGCTCGTCAGATCCAGAGTTTGCATTTGAGGTCTATACCCGGAGTGCCCAGTTCCTGCTCGATACCATCGTCAACGGTGTTTTCCCCTTCGTTGACCAGCCCCTCACCGGCTTTCTGGCCAAGGACATCATCGACTCGATCAACGCCGTGCTGCGCCAGCTCGTCAAGGGCGGCAAATTCATCGGCGCTTCGGTCTGGTTTGATCCCGATGAGAACCCAGCCGATCTGCTCGCCTCCGGGCAATTCTGGGTCGACTACGACTACACCCCTGTACCGCCGCTCGAGCAGATCGGTCTGAACCAGCGGATCACGAGCCGCTATCTGGTCAACTTCGCCCAACTCATCGCTGCCGCTGCCTGATCCGCAGGCCCTGCACCGATCCACTGAGGATTAAGACATGCTTCCACGCACACTTAAAAACTTTAACGTCTTTGCCAATATGACCAACTATGCGGGTGTGGCCGAAAGCATCGACCTGCCCAAGATCAAGAAAAAAGCCGACACCTATCGCGGTGCCGGCATGATCGGTGACGTTGATCTGACCTTTGGTTATGAGAAGTTCGAGGCCAGTATCAAATATGCCGGCTTCGATCCATCCATCATCAGCCAACTAGCCGTTTGCGGTGCCTCGGATCTCCCATTGCGCTATGTCGGTGCATATCAGCGCCAGGACACCTGCGCCATCATGAGTGCCGAGTGGTATATGCGCGGTGAGGCCATCAACTTTGACCCCAGCACCGCCAAACTGGGCGAAAAGAGCCAGTACCAGCTCGACTACAACGTCACCTACCAACGCCTCATCGTCGATGGCCTACCTATTTTCGAGATCGATCTCGTCAATGGCATCGACAAATGGGGAGACAACGATCTCGCGTTGAACATCATGCAGGCACTCGGTCTCTAAGATCGGGCGCTGCCCCCTGACTACCTAACATCACCGTTTTCATAAGCACGACAACACGGAGCCAACCATGACAAAACTGACTGAAGAACAGATCGAAGCCAACCGCGCCGCGATCCAAGATCCCAACCAGACCCTCATCACCCTCGGTGCCGGCTTTGCCCGTGGCAGCCAGACCATCACCGAGGTCATCCTGTACAAACCCAAGGGTCAAACCCTGCGCGGCCTGAGCATCACGTCGGTGCTGCAGGGTGACGTCGATGCGTTGATCAAGCTGGTTCCCCGTATCAGCTTTCCAAGCCTGACTGAGGCCGACGTGGGCAACCTTGATTTACAGGATCTGGTCAAGCTGCAGATGGGTATCGTGACTTTTTTAGACGCTACGCAGATGCCGGCATTGAGCTCCCCGACTGCGTAGACGACGTGATCGCTGATCTCGCGGTGATATTCCATTGGACACCGCGAGACTGCGACGAGATGGATCTCGATGAGTTGATGGGCTGGCATGATCGCGCACGTGCCCGCTCCGGTCAGGACGACTGACACCCCCAGCGCGTATTTTGAATCGAGGACTATGATGAAAATTGCAATTCTGCTCAGCGCCGTCTCAAGCGCACTGTCTGTACTGGTATCGACTGTCCGTCATCCGGATTTCGGTGCTGCAATCAATGTTGTTGAACACGTCAACACGGAGATCCAGACCAATCTGCCAGCCATTCAGGCAGGCGAGGCTGTGCTCTCCGAGCTGGTACCCGGTGCCGCTCCGATCACTGCACTGGCCAATCAGTTCATCGGCGGCTTGGCCTCTGTTGCCGGTTTGGCCAGCGGTGCCGCTGCTGCCACTTCCAGCGATGGTCAGGAGAACGCCGCTGCGGATCAGCCACCACTGGATGACAGCGCCGGCGCGACACTGACGGCATGACCTGGACGTCAAGGACGAACCCCAAAAAGCAGCCCCTGACGACCTCTCGGGCTGCTTTTTTCTAGAATTCAACAGGAGACACTCATGGGCAATATGACCCTCAAAGCCTACCTCGAGCTCTACGACCGCATGTCTAAGCCCTTGCAGGGCGTCAACAAGGCCGTCAATACCGCCCGCGACGCGATGAAGGGCATGAAAAAGGAGCTAGATGAGCTCAAGCGCGCCCAGAGTGACGTCTCCGCCTACAAGCGCGTCCAGTCTGAGCTGGATAAGACAGCGGCCAAGCTCAAGGAAGCCACCGCAGCAGAGACCCGGTACGCACGCGAGGTCAAGAACTCCCTCGCTCCCAATAAAGCCGCACAGGAGCAATTGGCCAAGACTCGGGATGCACTGGATAAGCTCAAAGCCATCGAATCCGAGCAGCTCTCCAAACTCCAGACCATGCAGGAGCGGCTCAAGGCCGCAGGCATCGAGACCAAGGATCTGGCGCAGAGCGAGAGCATTCTCGCAGCCAAGATCAAGACGACGGGTCAGGCGATGGACGCGCAGCGCGCGAAAATCACGTCGCTGGCCATCGCGCAGCGCAAGCTCACCGAAGCCAATGAGAAGCATCAGGAGACGATGGGCCGGCTCAACAGCGCCCGCTCTGCTGGCTTTGAATCCGCCCTTGCTGGTGGCGCTGTGCTGCATGGGATGCACAAGCTCACCGAGTCAGGACAAGAGTGGCAGCAGCTCGGCACGCGCTTGCAGGTGACCGGTGTCAGCCCGGCTGTCGTCCAGCATTTTCAGGACATGGCCAGACATACCGACATCAAGGGCATCAGCCAGAACGCAGCGCTTGAGTCGATGACCGAAGCGCAGATCATCATGCGCAATCCGCATGAGGTCGAGGAGCTCATGCCCAACATTCTCAAAGCCAAGGCGACACTCGAGTCACTGTACAAATCCAAAGGCATCGAGAACGCCTCCGGAGAGGCCGACTCGCAGATGCGTGACATGATCAAGACCATCGAGCTCCGGGGTGGCACCAAGAGCGTGGCCGCATTCCAGGAGCAGCAGGACTTCATGATGCGGGCCATTCTCGGATCTGGCGGTGTGCTCAAGTCATCCGACTGGCTCGAGGCGATCAAGACGGGCGGTGCCGCGACCAAAATGATGAGCAATGAGGCGTTCTATTATGTGTTGGGCCACATGATTCAGGAGACTGGCGGTTTCCGCGCCGGTACCGGTGCCATGTCTGCTTTCACCAACCTCGCCCTAGGCCGTACGACTGAGCAAGCCGCCAACTTTTTGCAGGCTAATCATCTGCTCGATAAATCTGGTGTTACTGTCAGCAAAAAAACCGACAAAGCCATCCTGACAGCCGGAGGTCTTGCCGAGGCCAAGTTGTTCGCCGACAACCCATTCGACTGGCTCACGAAGGATCTGGTCCCGCGTCTATCCGCAGGCTTCAAAAAAGGCCACGGCCGCGATGCAACCGACAAAGAAATGTTGATGCTGATCCCGCAGGCCTTCTCCAATACCAAGGCTGGCCAAGCCTTCATGCAGATGTACATGGATCGGGGCAACATCCAGCGCCAGCTCGTCAGCTACCGGGGTGCTTATAACCTCGATCAAGGCTACAACGCAGCATTTAGCACATCTGGAGGCCTGCAGGATGAGCTCATGGCCAAATACGACAGCCTCAAGACCGAGCTGGGGGTACAACTGCTACCGCTGCTCAACGCTGTGATTTCGGGGCTGCTCGGATTCGTCAATGCACTTAAATGGTTCGCAGAGAGCTTTCCGACCATCACTAAATACCTACTCTCGTTTATTGCTATCATGGGCGGTCTTGCACTGGTATTCGGCGCACTGCTCATCGTGGTGACTACGCTTCTCGCTCCAATCCTCGCAATTCGAGGAGCCATGTTCATGCTTCGTCTGGCATCAGGAGGCGTAGGCGGTACGCTGACATCTGTTGCAGGTGGTCTCAATGCGCTTAAAGCAGCTGGAGCTGCATTCATTGCATGGGAAGTGGGTCAACAAATCGGCGGGTATATCTACGACAATATGGGCGATGACACCAAAGACTCTATCGGTGGCACCATCGCCACCATAATGGCTCATCTCGGATCGAAAGACGCTCAAGAGGCACTTGACACCAACACGATCAACAACGCCAAAGGACTGCCGAAGCCTGTGAAGAAGCCCCCGATTCAGGCGCTCGTCACACGTGGCCAGCCCTCATATGCAGCCTCTCATGCAGTACCCGCCATCACACAGAATTTCTATGGCCAGACCGACCCCAAGAAAGCCGGTACCGAGGCACAGAAAGCCCTAGACGCGCACGAACGCAAGAAAGCATCCAACCAGCGCAGCGCGCTGCATGATTCGGAGTGATAAAGCATGCTCATGGCTCTCGGCCAATTTGTTTTCCAGCCCTCGGATCTCGCCTTTACCCAGATCGAGCGCAAGCGGAATTGGATCTATGCAGACAATCAGGTCGCCTCCGGCCGCAAGCGCCGTCAGTACATCGGCCCGGGCGATGACCAGGTTCATCTGCCCTGCCTGATCTATGAGGAAAAAGGCCTCGGCAAGCGCGCTGCGCTCGATACACTGGCTGATATGGCCGATCAGGGCATGGGATACGTCCTGTGTGACGGCAGCGGCTATATCTACGGTGTCTATACCATCGACAGCATCGATGAGACGCGCCAGATCCTCCTGATCAACGGTGTACCGCGCAAGATCGATTGCTCGATCTCCCTCACCCGCGTCGACGATGACCGTATTGTCCAGCAGACGACATCTCAGGGGTGACCATGGACGACATCAAACTCCCGTCTCCCCGCTGGCACATCACCGCAGACGATAAGCCGCTTAATGCGCTCATCGATGAGCGCATCATGTCCATCACCATCACGGACAATCGAGCCGATACCGCAGATGAACTGGACATCACGCTGGACGACCACGACGGGGAACTCAATCTGCCCAAGCGCGGGGTCAACCTGCAAATCTCGATCGGATGGGCCGACGGTCTCTATGACAAGGGCCAGTTCACCGTCGATGAGGTCGAATGGTCCGGCACGCCCGACATCATTACGGTCAAGGCACGCGCCGCAGACTTCACCAGCAACCTCAAGGTCGGTCGCCGGCAGTCATATCACAAGCAGACTTTCGGGCAGATCGCATCGCTGATTGCCAAACGGCATAGCCTCACACTCACCATGACATCAGCCCTGCAGGGCATCAATCTGGAGCACGTCGACCAGACTGACGAGTCCGACATCCACATGCTCACCCGGCTGGCCAAGGCCTACGGTGCCGAGGTCAGCATCAAGCAAAAGCGCATACTGATCTTCAAAGCCGGTACCGCCCAGACCGCAAGCGGCAAATCGCTGCCGAAGATATTGATCACCCGAGCTGATGGCGACCAGTTCACCTACAGCGAGAATGACCGCGATCACGACTACACCGGCGTGGTGGCCTATTATCAGGAGGACGGCAAGGCCAAGCGCACCGGCGCGCACGTCGGCACAGACACAAAGGAGAAGCGTTTGAAAGGCACCTATGCCAGCGAAGCACAGGCCGAGGCAGCAGCTAACGCGGAGAAAGCCAGGCTCAATCGCAATATGGCCACCTTCACGATCACAAAAGCTATCGGCATCCCGCAGATCAGCACAGAGTCACCGGTCGGCTTACAGGGATTCAAACCTCAGGTTGATAAACTGTCCTGGATCGTGTCAAAAGCGACACATCGCCTCGATCCGAAAAGCGGTATCACAACAGAATTGGAGCTTGAGGCAAGTTTGTGATCTATTGGAGGTTATGAGATGATGTGTGTCGTCTGGGTGGGCTGGGAATATATCGAATACCGCCGCAGCTCGTGGGCTGATTTCAGCACCCAGACCACGCCAACTCCCATTTCAGGAAATTAAAGTGTGCCCTAAAATCGCAGTTTACATAGCCCAATACTGGCCGCACATAGTGTTTCTCACCATTGGACTGTTTACATCCGTTTTTTTTTACTTCAAAGATTTATTAAAAAGAAAAATGATGATTGGATTTCTGCTGGGTTTAAAAGCAGAACCTGGCCTTGCTAATAGTCCGATCACACTGAATCTTATTAACATCAAAATCAATGAGCTTGAGAAAAATAAAGTTTTTCGGGAATTTGATCAAACCGACGGCCGAAAATTTAAAGACTAAGCAAACCATTGAGAGTTTTCATGGAAATCAAAATGTACTTCGATGTTGTAGAACCATATTTTTTAGCTATAGTGCCATATCTTTTATCTGCGGTAATTAGCTGTATACCAGTCTGGTACACATATAAGAGGGGGCAAGCTAGCGCCAGGGATCTCCGAAATTTCTTGCTCGGGCTCGCTAGCAATAGTTGCTTTAGTGACCAAGCGAGAAAGCAAATTAATGATCAAGCCGCAAGAATGGAGCCTGCAGTTATACCAAAGAAAAGCAAATCCTGAATTAGTACATCTCCGATATATCATCGATATTTGTCAGATCTAGCTCTCAAGCCACGCATTCGAGCAATCCTATGTGCGTCAATTACAAACCGCCAATACTACCTCCCTCGGCCTGCCACCGGCCAACTTCGACTCTCCTGTCGAAGTCTGGCCAAACACCTATAGCCCCATCATCACCAATGAATCCGAGCAGCTCTTTCTACGAGAGGCATCCTTCGGGCTGGTTCCGCACTGGGCCCACAGCCTGAGCTATTCCAAATCCAATGCCTCCATGAATGCCCTATCGGAGACAGTCGCCGCACTACCCTCGTTCAGATCAGCATGGCGGCAGCAGCAGTTTGCCCTAGTGCCGGTCGAGGCCATTTTTGAGCCTTACTACGAGACAGGTACGGCCGTCCGTCAGCGCATCGAGCGCACAGACCATGCACCCTTCACCATTGCCGGCATCTGGGATATCTGGGAGGATGATGTCATCGGCAGTCACGTCCGGACTTTCACGATGTTGACGGTTAACTCTGCCACCCACCCATTGATGAGCCGTATGCACAAGCCTGATGATGAGAAGCGCTCCATTGTGGTCATTCCGCAGACCGATTGGCATGCATGGCTGCATGCGACAGAGCGCGACGCACGCGAGCTGCTGAATCTGTTCCCTGCAGATGACTACATGGCCACGCCAGACCCGCTACCACCGCGAGCCAAGAAGGCCTCTACCATCAGTAGACGATAGGCACCTGATCGATATCGGCTAGATAGAGCGGTGACTGGTTTTCACTTTTTCGTTCCCAGTCCGGCAGCTTATGATCTACATTCCCGATCTTCACCGTATCACGGCCAAATTTGGCTGCCACCGCTGCCATCGCAGTCATCAGACGCTCGGCTTTTTCATCCCATACCTGATCGCTAAAGAGATCCAGATTCAGCCCGGACTGTGGCTGGATATCCGACAGGATGATGCCGGCCTTTTTGTAATTGAAATTCGGATAGAAGATCCGGCTCAGGCCAAAGATAGCCATTTTGGTCAGCTCAATCAGATCATTGGTCGGCGGGTCTATATCGATGGTGCAGTGGTTCGAGTACTGCTGGTCTTGGGTGCGAAATCTGTTGGTATGGATGAAGACAGTGATCGTGCCGGCGACAGACCGATCATCCATCAGTTTGCGCACCGCATTGGCCACATAGTATCGGAGCGCCTGCTCGATCGGCTCCCGCTGTGTCACCAGCTCGCCGAAAGAACGCGAGGAGATGATCTGCTTACGCGGTTTCTTGTCTTTTTCCAGCTCATAGCAGGTCTCGCCCCTGAGTTCGCGTATTGTCCTTGCCATCACCACGCTGAATGCCTTTTGATTGCGCACGCGGCCATTCCGGTCAGTCATCTCGCTACTGCGGTGCAGCAGCTCGTCTGGATCTGCCTGCGCCAGATCCAGCACTGACGCGATCCCCAATGAGTTGAGCTTCTTGACCTGTTTACGCCCCACATTCCAGACCTCACCCACTTCGGTACGTGCCATACGACGGTCTACTGTTGCTTGATCCATTTCGAGGAAGTTACACACACCGCCGAACTGAGCATGCTTTTTGGCCCAATGGTTCGCCAATTTAGCCCGAGTTTTACTTTGCCCGATCCCTACGCAGATCTGCAGGCCGATATGCCCTGCCACGCGATCCCGGAGCGTCTTTCCGAGCTCAGTCAGGTCATGCAGTGCCTGATACGAGCTGAGATCTATGAAGACCTCATCTATCGAGTATTGCTCGACGTCGTCCGGACAGACGCAAGACTCGAGCACTGCGACGAAACGGCGCGACATTTCGCCATATAGCACATAGTTACTCGACAGCGCGACGATGTCATGCGCTTTGGCCAGCTCTTTGAGCTCAAACCATGGCGCACCCATTTTGATACCCAATTTTTTAGCGGACGCCGATCTCGCTACGACGCAACCGTCGTTATTCGACAGCACGACGAGCGGACGGTCACGGAGCGATGGGTTAAACAAAGTTTCCATCGAGGCGTAAGCATTGTTTATATCGCAGAGTGCGAATGCACGATCGGTACGCATGGCTCGAGATACCTGTCTACACGGCGAAAGCTGGATATCACGGTGCCCCAGATCTGACCCTCCCAGCCTGTCACACATATGGGCTTTGCTTCGGCCGATTCGAGCCACACGCGGCCCTTCTCGCTCCGGTAAACCTTGCAGCACAGGCCACCGTCTACTACGGCCACAACGATGCTGTGATTGCAGGGTTTTTTAGACATATCCACGATGAGATAGTCTCCCGGCAAAATTCCGGCATAGATCATTGATATCGATACGGCACGCATGATGAAGCACGAGACATCGTTCGGCACGAGGAGCTCGTGGACGTTGATATTTTCCTGTACGTAGTCGGCAGACGGCAGTGGAAAGCCGCACATGACGCCTTCGTTATAGAGCTTGACCGTTCGTTTGGATGGTTGTTCAGGCAAGTTTTGTTCGTATTTGCCCATGATGATAACCTCGATACCTCGATCAGGCGGATGCTATCGCAAAAAGTAAGCTATATCCATACTAAAACATATCAATAAATCGTTAAACGAATGATTCAGGATCGAAAATTTATTTTCTAGGGCCCCAAAAAAGCCCCTTTTTTTGGGGCTTTTTTTTGAACAATCTTATTTTTTTGTAAAGACCGACTTATTCCAGTACGGTTGTCCTTTACCGTTGTCTGCGCCTGATTCGATGACAGTAAGTGTCTTTCCATCTTTGGAAAGGGTGCGCTTATAGGCTGCCAATTCTTCTCCGTCTTTAGTGAACAATCCAAGTGTTTCACTATCGTTCAACTTGTAGCTTTTGATTCCATCGTAATCACTTCTGCCGTGAACTGGATAAATTTTGCCATCATACTCTGGGGCGGTGTAGTTCCAAGATATTGTCTTTCCTCCAATCGTTTCTGTGGTCGACACCTTAAAGCCACTTTCTGCAACCTCATAAACGCGGATATGGCTTTCTGCTTGTGGACCAGGAGCATATAGCGATTTTTGGATGTCTTGCGTCCAAGTACCAAAGAGGTTATCTGATGATGCCATTTCAAATACTCCGAAAAATTCTATTGTGTGGTAAAAATGGAAAATGCAGGTCTGCGTCTAAAACACGCAATCATAGTATCGGTTAGTCAACCAAAGACTATTGAATGAGAAAATCAATATCTTTTGTGCGTGGACCATTAACAGCAATGTACGCAGTTAACCCAACTTGGTACAAAAGTGTACCTTTCAATAAATTTCAACACCTTATATTCACTACTTACTCCACTCCCCCATGCCGATTACACGCACCACGTCTATGCTCGCTAAAGCTCCACTTCCCATCCCTGCAGTGATAGTGCGCGCCAGGCGGACGTCCCTTCGACTCGACCGGACGGTGCACATAATGACCATCCACGTTGGTATAGTATTCATCGCCATATTCAGGCGAGCTTAAGTACTGTCGGCTTTGCTTGGCTGGTTTAGACGTTGGAGCAGCTATCGTAGGGCTGCTCAAGACATTGCCACTATTGAATGGATTGGACGTACTCACGGGCTGCGTAGCCAGAGCGGCGACGGGGAAAACACATAAATTAATGTAGAAAACACATAATCCAAGGGGAAATAGCACTCTCATTTCTGCACTGCTCCAAAACCAAACATCATCCCGCTGTCATCCACATGCACGCCATATTTGAAGCCATTATTCACGAATGATTTATCTACTGGAATGCTTGATTTGTCGTACTCGGTGCTTGCACGATCTGCCATTTGCATCACATCTGTACTACGATCAGTTGCTGGGCTATCTGGATTTAGTGACTTTGAGACTGCATAAATGTAGTCAAGGGCAAGTGCAAGATTAATTCCGGGATGAGCAGAGTGATGCAGCATTATGGTAACGCCCTTAACATGGTCCTGCTCATCCAGAAACCCAATCATTTCGACCGCATCCGACACGGCCATCTGTATAACTCTATAACCTTGTGAAGTTTCCGGTTCGAGTGACTCAATTTGTAGATCGGCGTTTCCACCATCCTTTAAAGCTTTATTCATTCTGGAAATAAATTCTTGAATAGATAGATACTGTGTAAAATTTGATCGAGCTTGCAGATTTTCCGCGAGAGGATGAGATTCAGATTTATGGTCAAAAAATAGCTCATTGATCCAAAACCCTATCCCAAAATAAAAAATCACAGCCATTATCACGACCATGATATTGAAGCTCAAATGAGAGTTTTTCTTCGAATCTTTCGGCTCACCTGATTTATTGATGCTGAAACGTTCAGGATACTTTTTGCTCTGATCGATAACATATGCCGCCACAGCAATAACGACAAAAAATAATATAAACCACATAACCCACCTAATTCCTTAAGATTTATACATAATTCCTTAACACCATGACCCTATCACACCGTACTTGACTCTTTCAATCATTGATGCAATGATTCATATGTGAAAGCAAAATCTTTCACCGAGTTTCGCAGCTCGCAGTAACTACAAGCAGGTATCCGCTGCTAGGCGGCTTTTTTTTGCCTATTTTCTGGGATACCTGGATAGCTCGTTGTACCATTCGTTATGGTAGATCGAGTGAGGGGGCCTTGCGCCCGCCGTTTTCTTGTAGTGACGGTACTGCGAACCTTGCTCGGTCTACCACCCAAAATTCGCAGTTCTGGGTGGTGGAATTCTTAAGCACTACAAGGATCGCCACCATGAAACCAGCAAACCTCGATGCCATCTGCATCGCCCGCCTCAAATCCCGCGATTTCGCATTCCCTAAATCCCGCAAGTCTAAAGAGCGCCTCGGCCTGATCGGCTCGCTGCTGTTCGCCCTGCTCATCCTCACCTATATCATCGTCGGGGGATAATCATGACCAAGCCCACTACCTCTCCGGTCGTGCAAAATAGCTGGCCGGATGAGAGCCCCCTCGCCTGCATCCGCCAATACACCTACCGTGGTCACACGATGCCTACGCTCACCCTGCGTGATCTGCGCGACCTGATCTGCAGATATGCCCCAGAGCACGATCCGACACTGGTTTATCACTGCCTTATCCTGATCGTAGTCAGCATGCAACGGATTGGTATGTACAGGGAACGCCACGACATCTGGTTTCTAAAGAAAGAGGACGACTATCGACTCACCATCCCAACAGTGATCAACGTGTTGGCTCGTCATCCTGGGCCCGGCAGTATGGCGGTTTTCCATCTACTGTCAGACAACCTCACATTTCATTCAAATTTGTGATGCATTGCACACACATTTCATGAATCCTCAATAGAATGGCCCGCCCACTTTATTGACTAAAAGGAAAAAGTCATGACAGAAGAAATGTTTAAGATCTCGGGCAAGGATCTACACAGCCTTTCGATGATCGTCGATCGGTTGGACTTCTTAGTGGATCTGTGTGATGCAGATGGAGACATCGTCATGAGCCGCGCCGCCTTGATGGCGATGCTGGCTCAGTTCAGAGATGAGGTATCAAAGATTGTCACTCAGATCCAGAATCGCCAAGAGAATGAGTAAAGATTGAGCGATGGCTAAGCCATCGCTCAAAATTATGTATATGTAAAATAAGAAATCCTAGGTTACTTCTTGACAGATTTAGAAGCTTTACTATTTAAAAGATCGAAAATTGAATTGATATTATCTTCATAAGAATTTAATTTAGAAATATTCATTGAGCTGACTGTATTTAAATCACTCAATTTATTCTTAAATTTCTCTAATGAATAATCAGATTGCAGCTTTTTGACCTCAGACTCAAGCTCTTTAATTGTTTCTTGATTTTCAATAACAGTATTTCCTTTCTGCTTTAACTCCTCAATTAGACTCTCTATTTTAGCTATACCTTGATCACGCTCTGCCTGCAATGAAAATAATTTTGCTTCTTGAGCACTAATCATTTGCGTCAATTGTCGAACAAGGCTACCCATCTCATCAGCACTACCAGCTAGTCTATTGAAAATAGATAAAAAGAAATTTATGTGGGGGTTATTTGAGAAATTTGGATACCTGACTTTATGATCAATTTCACTCCAGCCTTCTTCAAAAATTGTTCTAACTTGCACCTCAAAAGATATAGTGCGCAGGAGAGGTTTAGTCTGAAAAATATAGTGGATTGAGCGATAACCAGAAAGATGATTTTCTACTTGAAAATCCAATGTCTCAAAAAGCCCACGTAATTCCGAATCTCCTTCTCGAAGATAGACGACAGGAGTTTCATCTGCCTTTAAAGGCCAAAGTGATCTAATATTACCATCGATTCTAAAGCAATCCTCCTTGATAAGATGTAGAGCCCGCACACCTATCAAATCAGTAATGATTTCATGATAGTTTGCTACCGAAATTGCATCATATTTTGGCTTCTTTTCAGCTTTCTTACGTACGATCTTTTTGAGCACATGATCCACATCTTTGACACGCCATCGAACTGAATGCACATCCGGGATTTTCTGGATGATCCCAGCACAAAACTCAGCCGTCTTGTTGAGTTCCTCTGTCCGATCAAGATAGTCTGACTTGATCGCCTCTAGTTCAGACCAAATACATCCACTATCAATCCAATCTTGTTCAGACAGAAGGTTATCATCTAAGAACTTCTTGATCGTTTGATCTATAAGTTCCCCACTTGCCTTGGAATCTTCCTTAGTCATCCCTTACTCTCCCTCACAGCTTTGTTAATCGCTCGACGTTGAAACATCATACGGATTTAATGATACATCCTGAGAAATTCGAACAAAATTCAGCCATTTCCTCTTTCCTGACCTTCAGTAGTTTTATCACTTGTAGCATCAGAACTATTTTCAGTATTTTTTCCTTCAACCTTTTTCTTCACCACCTCGCCAAAGACATCTACACTCTTATCGACTATCTTTTCAATCGTTTTCTGCACAAACTCGATAGGAAGCCCTGTATCTTTATCAGACTTCGTATCATTTGTATTCCCTACAAAGTAACGGTCACTAAGCTTCTTACGTACCTCGTCACGATCACATTTATCCATATCCTCAATGAACGCAAGCAAAGATATCAGTTCAGCCTCGATGCGCTTTGCTCGATCAGCATTTTGACGATGACGTGCTGACTCTTTTGCCAGATAGAGTGCAGGTGCAATGATGATAAAAGCAGTTGCGATACGCAAAAAAACCATTGCCCATATATTCGGGGTACTAGCAGCAATTGACGCAGCAACAGTCAAAGATGGCTTAGGTTGTGTTACAACTCCTGGCACTGTAGATGGTACCTCAAAGAAATGTACTATCCATGGATGCATGACATCTGGAAATACGAAATCAAGAACATTCAACATCGCAAAAATTACGCCCATAAATAAAACAAATATGGCTAAAGAACGCATAAAGAATGCAGACAGTCCTTCTTTACTAGCAATATTCCTAAAACTTCCAGCCAAACCTAAATTCCCAATAATCCCTAATATTTTTTTAGCCTTTTCCCGATTTCTATCCGCTTCAGATACGCTTAACTTTAAGTAAGTTAACTGTACCTCCGTCTCTTGGCTTATTGCACTAGCAACACTATTAACAACCTCTTCAACCCTTTTATCAGTATCTTTCTTTAATTTCCCCAACTCTTCATTTTGGTTAAAAAATTTTGAACTGAATGAATCGAAAATCCGTTCATTTTCAAGAAACTTTTTATTCATCAGATTATTATGATGCTCGACAAAAATTCCAATTTCATCTTTCATCCTTGAAGCACTAGAACTCAGATATTTTTCAGACTCAGCCAATAATTCACTCATTTTATTTCTAAGATGTGAATTTAACTCCTCTATATTGCTAACCTTACTAAAAATTAAGCTATTTTGTGATTTCATTGCAATAAAATAGAATTCTTCAAGCACTCTTTGAGAAACCTCATTAAGATGCCTACCAAATAAAGATATTTGATCCGCATTAACTCGATCAGAATTAATATCTCCAAAAAACTCAGCAACGTACCAATTATATGCATCTATGATATCATCAAAACCAGACAAAATTCTTATAAAATCATCAGGAGAAAAATATGACCCCACATCACTTATCAACTTCAATATATAACTACAAAGTTTAAATATTCTCGTCTGCACAAACGAAAATTCAAAATTTATTGAATCTATTTTATTGTCACCTATTAAGTCTCTTACCTCTTTGGCTTTTAAGAGCACACGATGATTGAATGAGTCTAATTCTTCCTGAGTTAACATATAAATTTCCTTTTAAAAACTGGCTTATAGTGTTCGTGTATGCATATTTGCATATGTACGAGCAAGAGTAATAAAACCATCACGATGCTTATCATCAACTATCTGCCAAATTGAGATCAGTTCTCGCTCACCTTCAGTCAATGTGGACTCATTAGCGCGCTCGCCAGTGACCAGATACATCACATCAAATCCCAGTCCATGCAGCTGTTCTAGTAGTCGCTGATCTGGCGCGCGCCTTCCCTTCTCATAGTTGATCCATGCCAGCTCTCTAAGGCCTACCTTTTCTGCGATTCCCTTCTGTATCCAGCCCAGCCGGATGCGCTCCTGCTTGAGTCTTTCCCCGCGAGCGATATCTGAAGCGTCAATTTCACTATTCATTTGCATAGTTATCCATTGCATACTATTCAAAAGCAAAGTATGATCATTTCATCAGTGATGTACTGATTAATTTACACCATCTCACCATAGGCCACGACCAATGACCGAACAAAATGATGCCGAATTGTCTCTTTTGCAGACACGCGTAGCGCCTGAAATCGCTCGCAAAGTCCGCGTAGAGGCCGCCAAGCGCGCGATCTCAAGCGCAGAGATCCTCCGCCAGTTTATTGCAGACTCATTTGATAGCTGGGTAGAGCAGCCAGTGCACGCGGAGAGCCAGCATGTATCCTGACCCAAACCGCGTCCGCATCCACCGCATCACGGTCAATCTCGACCAGTACGAGGACGACGTGATCCAGTCGATAGCCAATTACAAGGGCATAGAGCCCGCAGTACTCCTGCGCGAGCTCGCCATGCAGTCAGCCGTCGATTCCATCACGCCGATGCCAGCTCAGGATATTCAGCTCGCGCTCTCTTTCCCAGCAGCGCGTAAGCAACAGTAGAGCCCTGTCATGCCTATAACTTCACGCGTGACCACGTATGAGATCGACCTCTCCTCAGACGAGTACGCCCTCCTCGAACAAGCCACGATCCACCTAGGCCAGCCATCTGTCGATGTCTGCGCCCAGACCCTAGTCACACAGTCTCTAGAGGAATCGGCCCGCCGCATGGGCCGAGACGGACGAGGCAAGGCGTACTACCGCCCTCGCCCGCGCCACCACTGATTTTTCACCCATCCGATCAAGGGAGAGATCATGAGCAAGTCGATCAGCGTTCTATGTCCTTACTGCCATACACGGACTAACACGAGCTGCCGCAAGGCCTGCTCACCTCTCCTCACCACTTTCTACGCCCAATGCACCAACGTGCAATGCGGTGCCAGATTCCATGTGAATCTCGAGATCTCCTATCAGCTCGGATCTAACAGCCGACTGCGTGCGCCTGAAATCGCCCAGCAGTTGGAATTACTCCCTCAATAACCCGCCACGAAGGACCTAAAGCCATGCCACAGCCACACGAAAACCGCTTCGACAATGTCATCACACAGATTCGCGAGCAGTATCAGATCGACCACACAGACGAAGGCCTTAATACCAAGAGCCATATCGTCCAGACAGTCACTCACGACACCCATCAGGATCCCATCGACGTCGCCAATGCCGTCGCATGGTACGACGCCAGCACCACCGGCTGCGGACACGTCCAGATCGACCAGTCCAATAGCCATCTGATCGTGATCCACGACCTCAAGACCCGCCACAGACGCTATTTCTCTGTAGCGGACATCCTCCAGCTAGTGCCATCCATCTACGCCGAGCCATCACCAGTACCCAACTTCCCAGCAAAATCCCGCTCAGGACGTTAATTCATGCTACAGAGTCTCTCCGACCGTATTTACGGTCGACTCATGTCCGAGTTTTCGTTCAAGGAGCGCGGCGAGTGGCTGCGTGAGGGCATCTGCCCTCACTGCAGCAAAAAATCACTCTGGACCCACGCACTAAACCCGCGTGTTGTCACCTGTGATCGGATCAACAAATGCGGCTATTCAGCCCACGTCCGCGACCTGTTCGAAGATCTCTTCAAGAATTGGTCCGAATACCACCCGCAGACTGAGAAAAGCCCTCACGCCGCCGCAGACGCCTATCTGGCGATGGGGCGCGGCTTCGATCTGGCACAGCTACAAGGCTGCTATACCCAAGAGGTCTACAAGAAAGACGGCTTGAGCAGTGCCACTGTCCGATTCAAGCTATCCAATGGCGACCACTGGGAGCGCCTGATTGATCGTCCGGAGCGATTCGGCAAAGACAAAGCCCGATTCAATTACGGCGCCAAAGCCGGCACGATCGGCGTCTGGTGGGTGCCACCGTGGCTCAATCTCATGGATCACACCGAGATCTGGATCACCGAGGGTATTTTTGATGCCATCGGGCTGGCCATGCATGGCATCTGCGCAGTCAGTTGCCTGTCCTGCACCAATTACCCCACTGCTGGCCTAGATGCCCTGTTTGAAGAGTGCAAGAAAGCCGGCGAGATACGCCCACGACTGGTCTGGGCCTTTGACAACGATAAAGCCGGTCACATCCATACGCTCAAATTCCATGACATGGCCACCAAAGCCGGCTGGGATAGCACCGCCGCCCAGCCACCGCGCAATGCCACCACAAAGATCGACTGGAACGACCTACACGAGCGTAAGCGTCTGGATAAAGACCATCTCGACCTATACCGCTATTACGGCCAATTGCTCATCGCACCATCGGCAGAGGCCGCAGGCCTCCTGATCTACAACCACAAAGACGGCATGCGCAAATCCTTTCCGTTCTATCACCGCATGCGGCTCTACTGGTTCAATCTCGACATGGACAAATTCCACAAGGCTATGGAGCGCCTCGAGGACGATATGAAACTCGACGAAGTAGAGCTACGCCATCAGGCACTACGCAACTGCTCAGCTATAGCTGAGATCTGCAATGCCTACATCGAGCCGCTGTACTTCCAGCGCAGTGCCGCGACCGACGAGTCCTGGTACTTCATCCGGGTAGCCACGCCTGCAGGCGAAGCCAAATCCACGTTCACTGGTGACCAGATCGCATCCGTCGGCAAGTTCAAGCCGCGCCTGCTCTCAATCTTCCCCGGCATCCTCTGGACTGGCTCGCCGGCACAGCTCGACTACTGCCTCAAGAACTCCATCGAAGGCCTCCGCGAAGTCCAGACTATCGACTTCATCGGCTACAGCAAGGATCACAAAGCCTATTTCTTCAACAAGGTCGCTTTCTTCAACGGCCAATCGATCCAGCTCAACGAGCACGACTATTTCAAACTCGGCCGCATCGAGGCCAAGTCACTGGCCAGCAAACCCGAGATTAATGTCAGTACGGGCAAGCTCGACGTCTCTTGGTACCCCAAATACTGGCGAGTTCGTGGCCCCAAGGGCCTCATCACATTGGCATGGTGGATGGGCAGCTATTTTGCCGAGCAGATCCGCGCACTCGACAGCTCCTACCCCTTCCTTGAGATCGTTGGTCAGCCCGGAGCCGGTAAGTCACGCCTGATCGAGTTTGCGTGGCGTCTGTCCGGACGCTCCGACTACGAGGGATTCAACCCGAACAAATCCACGGCCGTCGGCATGTGGCGCAACTTCGCTCAGGTATCCAATTTACCCGTTGCACTGATCGAGGGGGACAAAGAGGACGACGGCGATAAACAACGCTTTGACTGGGATATTCTGAAAGACGCTTTCAACGGTCGACCGATCCGCACACGCGGCAACAAGAACTCAGGTAACGATACTTATGAGCCGCCGTTTCGCGGCTCCATCCTCATCAGCCAGAACTCCACCATTCAGGCAAGTGAAGCCATCCTGACACGTACACTTCATATCAGCATGGATCGAGGTGGCCAGACCCTAGAAACCAAGGCCATCGTCGATGAGCTTGATCGAATCCCTCTTGAGAGCGCCAGCACCTTCATGGCTCATTGCCTGCGCCATGAATCCGCCATACTAGAGTCCTACTCGGCCAAGATCAGAGAGATCGAGGCCAGCTACCATGCTAGCGGTATCACCCATACCCGTATCGCGCTCTGCCACGCACAGGTCGCCGCTTTGGTTGAATCCTTGGCCAAGCATGTATTCGATGGCTATATCGACCTTGATCACGTCATTGAGGCCACAGACCTGCTCAAGCGTATGGCTCAAGAACGAGTCGCTCGTCTGAGTGCTGATCACCCTCAAGTCAGCCAATTCTGGGACGTCTACGAGTATCTCACCACGCTGCGCGATACCCCGATCAACCATCACTCGCCAGTCCACAACAATATCGCCATCAACCTCAACGACTTCTACAAATTCGCCGCCGACCACCGCCAGCAGTTGCCCGACATCACCTTGATGAAGCGACTACTGCCCGGCAGCGTCTCTCGAAAATTTGTCGAATCCAACAAGTCCGTACGCAGTGCCATCCGATCCACGACGGTAGACGAGAAGATCGTCAAATGCTGGATCTTCGAGAAGCCAAAAGGAGAACGCGCATGAACGAATTTGCCACGCTCATGAAAGATCTGCTCAAGGAAATGAAATCTAAATCCGCAGCGACAGACCTTCCAGTCTCCATGCAGCTATGGACACACGATCAGATCGCCGACTACCTTAGACTCGCACCCGAATACGTCCGAAAAAATGTTATTACAAACACCCATTTCCCGCCTGTGCGTCCAATACCCACAGACAAATCCGGTGAACGCTATGCACAGCGCTGGCGAGCCAGCGAGGTCATCGAGTGGGCCATGTCCATCGACAAATCCACCTTTGACCCAACCAAACCCGTAATCACCCGATCACCATCCCCACCTAAACACTAAGCAATGATAAAAACAAAAGCGCCACATGTTGTGACGCTTTGTTTTATCCCCGGATCATAGTATCTCTTACACGCTCCATTCCCTTCGGCCTGACATGACCATCATTCACTTGAGTAGAATCCACACGGCCATATAAATAATCCAGCAACTCGTCATGAGTCGGATTGTAGTAAGTAAGCGCAAAATTCAGATCTCGCCAGCCGAAGACCTTGGCCAACGGCAACGCGCCCATCTTCTTGGCCAACTGGCTCGCGGCTTCGTGCCGTGAATCATGGAATTTAAGATCAGCATTTCCAAGACCAGCATCTTCCCGAATTCTATACCAGGTCGCGTATCTCGTTGTCTCACTCACGCTGAATACCTTATCGCTCTTGGGATGCATCATCAACGCAATAGTCCAGAGCTTCACAGCTACACCATCGATCGGCACCAGCCGAGGAAAACCGTTTTTGGTGTTCGGGATTCTGACACTACAGTTTACGACATCGACTTCGCCTCGCTTGCGCCTGATGATCTCACTTACACGCATCCCACATGAGATCCCTATAAGCCATGCAAGCACAACCTCATGCATCATCGTCGTCGGTATCGATCCAAGCCGGTACTTTCCTGCAGCCAGGATCGCCTCAATCTCATCACCAATGATCCGGCGATCACGATGCTCAGGTTTAGGCGGCTTTTCGACATCCTTGCAAGGATTGTACGTGACCCACTTTTTATCCTTACGTGCCCACTCAAAGATAGCCGACAGCAGACTAAAATAGCGAAGCACGGTTCCGGGAGTCCATGCATGATGCGCCACCATATCATCCCGCCATGCTGATAAATGATCACCGGTGATCCGATCGACTGGCCAATCAGGATGAGGTAATCGTTCCCTCAAGACCTTGATCTTTTTAAGCTCATTTTCATAGGTCGCTTTTTTTGGCGATCTTTCGATTGAATACCGCTCAATGGCATAATCGAGACATACCACCTGATTACCTGGTCGCATCGCATTGATCGTGGCCAGTTCCCGAGTAAGATCTGCCTCGGTCATCCTCGCCCAGGCATTGGCCTTGGACTTCAACCTTTCAACTTTGGATCGTCTGAGTGTCTTGACACTCACATCTGCACGCCACTTGCCAGACGGCAACTGATACACCGAAATCGACATAAAAAACCCGTGTGGAAAATGTGTGGAAATCTATAACCGATTTTATCCGCAAATATCCGTATTTATCCCTAAACGTCGCCCATAAAAAAACGGCCGAACCCTTGGTAGTTAAGGATTCAACCGTCTTTTCAATTAATTTACAACGCTATATGCATACTAGTTGGTGCCGAGGGTCGGACTCGAACCGACACGTCATCGCTGACAGTGGATTTTGAGTCCACCGCGTCTACCAATTTCACCACCCCGGCAGACACATATCGCACGTTGTGGCGGACATCATACCGTCAAAGTTTTTTGTGTCAAGTCTTTCTCCTCGGCACGGGGCTTTTTTGTTATCATATGCGCCCTTTGCCTGACTGATTGTTTATTTGCTATGCAACGCGCTGATTTTCACTACCATCTGCCTGATGAGCTGATCGCCCGTTATCCGCTACCGGGTCGCAGTGATGCGCGGCTTTTACATCTGTGTGCCGACGGTCAGATACAGGATCAACAGGTCCGCGATCTGCCTGATCTCCTGTCTCCGGGTGACCTGCTGGTGCTGAACGATACCCGCGTCATCAAGGCCCGTCTGCATGGCGTCCGCAGCAGTGGTGGCTTGGTCGAAGTACTGGTTGAGCGCATACAGGATCAGACGCATGCCTTAGCCCATATCCGCTCTAGCAATAGTCCGAAACCCGGCGCAGTGCTCAGCTTTGCTGATGGTAAGCTCTCTGCTACGGTCCATGGTCGACAGGAAAATCTGTTTATCCTTGAATTTGATCAGCCGATTTTGCCCGCACTGGATGTCTATGGCGAACTGCCGATCCCGCCATACTTTGAGCGCGCTGCCGATGCAAGCGACGATGAGCGTTATCAGACGGTCTTTCATGACCCTGCTAAGGCCGCCAGCGTCGCAGCCCCCACCGCAGGTTTGCATCTGGATGAAGCGCTGCTGGCACGTCTGACTGATCGCGGTATACGCATCGCCTATGTCACGCTGCATGTCGGTGCGGGGACCTTCCAGCCGGTGCGTGCCGATCAGATCCAGGATCATGTGATGCACTCGGAATGGGGTGATGTCCCCATCGAGACGGTGCTTGCCGTGCAGGATACCCATGCACGTGGGGCTAAAGTCGTTGCTGTCGGGACTACCGCAACCCGGGCGCTGGAGAGTGCAGCACGAGCCCATGGTGGCACGCTTGCACCATGGTCGGGGGAAACCGATATCTTCATCTATCCGGGCTATCGCTTTGCCGTGATCGACCGTCTGATGACTAATTTTCACCTGCCCGAGTCCACCCTGCTGATGCTGGTGTCGGCACTGGCTGGACGCGAGAGAATCATGCAGGCGTATCAGCATGCGATTGCTAGCCGTTACCGTTTCTTTAGCTATGGCGATGCCATGCTGATTGACCGCGAGCCTTGAGACACCCGAATAACGACGGATTCTGATGTGCCTCGCCTCCCCATGCAGGCTCCATGTTGAACTGATACTGAAAGGAAAACCCATGACCGCTGCGATCCAGCCTGAAACCCCAGTCGCGCCACAAGCTTCGACGTCATCCGCCACCAAGCCACTGATTTTTGAAAAAATCAGCCAAGACGGCCTCGCCCGTCGCGGACGTGTGTCCCTTGCGCATGGTGCGGTCGAGACACCCGCCTTTATGCCCGTCGGCACCTATGGCACGGTGAAGGGTATCCTGCCACGTGACGTCGAAGAGATTGGCGCGCATATCATTCTGGGCAATACCTTTCACCTGTACTTACGCCCGGGGCTTGAGGTGATACAGGCACATGGTGGTCTGCATAAATTCATGAACTGGGACAAGCCGATCCTGACCGACTCGGGCGGCTTTCAGGTGTTTAGTCTTGGTGCCAAGATCAAGGAAGAAGGCGTGACCTTCCGTTCGCCTATCGACGGTTCCAAGGTCTTCCTGTCACCAGAGAAGTCCATGGAAATCCAGCGCGTACTGAACTCCGACATCGTCATGATCTTTGACGAATGCACGCCCTATCCTGCGACTTTTGCGCAGGCGCGCATGTCAATGCAGCTCTCCCTGCGCTGGGCCAAGCGCTGCAAAATCGCGCACGCGGGGAATCCGAATGCGCTGTTTGGCATCGTACAAGGCGGTATGTACCCTGAACTGCGCAGCGAGTCGCTCGAAGGCCTGACCGAGATCGGCTTTGACGGTTATGCCATCGGCGGTCTGTCGGTCGGCGAGCCGAAAGAAGAGATGATCAAGATCCTCGACTACCTGCCACGCCGCCTGCCGGAGGATAAACCCCGCTATCTGATGGGTGTGGGCAAGCCTGAAGACATCGTCGAAGCGGTGCGTCGCGGAGTGGATATGTTTGACTGTGTAATGCCGACACGCAATGCACGTAACGGCCACTACTTCATCAGCACCGGGATCGTGCGTATCCGCAACAGCCAGTATCGCCACGACATGCGTCCGCTGGATGAAGCCTGCTCGTGCTATACCTGCCAGAACTTTAGCCGCGCCTATCTCTATCATCTGGATAAGACCGGCGAGATGCTGGGTGCGATGCTGGGCACCATCCATAACCTCGCCTACTATCAGACCCTGATGCAGGGACTGCGTGATGCCATCGAGCAAAGTGCGCTGGATCAGTTTGTCACAGCATTCTATGCCGCACGCAATATGGCAGTGCCTGAACTCAAAGCATAGGCAGCAACGCCTCGCTGATCAAGATGCCGCCTACCCGCTCGGGTCAGGCGGCTTTTGATCTTTCTACCAACTTCGCCTAGCCGTCCCCATCTCAAGTCATAAAAAATTCATTTGTTCAATTTTACTCTGTAGTATAGAGTACTTTTTAACAAGGAGTACTCTTTATGAAAATTTCATCCACCGCCCCGATCACGCTGCATCTGCATATCATCGCCCACCTCGAGTTGGATGATGCCCCACCGCACATAGCCTTATTACCACCCTCCACACGGTCTTCGTTGACAGGGATGAATCGCGCCAGTGCGATTGAATTAATCTCGCTGTGTTTTTTTCTCTTGGTCGTGGTGCTCATGCTGGCCACCATCGGCTTCTGTCTCTTCCACATGCCAACGCTTGCATAAAGCCTGACCTCTGAAAAAGGAAAGCCATCATGTCGCTGACACCCTCTGACGCTCGTCAACTGCTTACCGATGCCACCACCATGCAGCGCCGCAGCCACCTGCTCTATCGCTATCGCCAGACTTCGGTTTATCTCTTCCTGTGGGGGGCGATCTGGACTGTCGGCTATGGCATCAGCGCGCTATGGCCTTACTTTGCGCATCCGGTCTGGCTGATCCTGACCGATATCGGACTCATCGCCCCCTTGATCCTGAACTGGCAGCGGCGCTTCTGTCAGCCTTCGATATACCTGACCCTGTGGAGTCTGCTGTGGCTGGTGGGTATGAATAGCAGTTATTTCCTGCCCATGCTTGCCGGGCAAATCTGGTCAGGCGTCGAGATGCTGGGCATCGGCGGCAGTGTGCTGATCGGATTCGTCTATCAGCGCAGGACCGGCATACGTGCGCCGTGGTCCGTCATTCTGACGTTTATCGTCTTTAATCTCCTGATCTTCTTTGTCTTTGGTGCATTAAGCCAGCTTGGCCCCCATGCCTTGCAAGGCCGAAACCCAGCCATGATGGCAATACCGCTCATAGTCGCACTCATCTATGCTTATCTGGGATTCTATCGTCGTGCCAGACGTCTGCTGTGGACGGGTCTGGTCATGGCCTTGCTCACCGTGGTCGGCTTCTATACACTCGCCGATCATTTCAATCTCTGGATGGCGATCTTGGGTGGCGGAGGGCTGATTCTGGCGGGATTCTGGTTTCGGAGGGTCTGATGGTGGAGCTGAATGAAATCATTCACCAGCCAATGCGGCTAAAAATCATGTCCGCACTTAATGGTCTGCCTGCAGGCGAGCAGATCGAGTTTGTACGTCTGGTGCAGGTGATTGGCACCACCGAAGGCAATCTGGGCGCCCATATCAATACGCTGGAAAAAGCCAGCTACATCGAAGTCGAAAAAGACTTCGTGGGCAAAAAACCGCGCACCCGCGTGCGCTTATCGAACGATGGCAGGCAGGCGTTCCACAATTATCTGGACTTCCTGCGTGGGATACTCGCGGCACATCCGGCATCAGATGCATAAACTCGATCACTAAAATCTAAAATCTGCACAGAAAAAAGCCGCAAGCGTTTTCACTTGCGGCTTTTCTGTATCGACCATCACTTCAATTTATTTCAGGAGTACCGTTGCATCCTGCTTATCCGCCAGTGCCTTACACAGTAAGGCGACTTCACGGGTCTGAGCCAGACCACGCTCTGCACCGACTAAGGTCTTAAGTCTAGGCTCAAAGAATGCCGTCAAACGATCCGCGTCGGCCTGACTGCAGCCGCTCCCTCCGACCATATTCGGCAGGCGACCGCTCGAGCCGGCACCGATCCGCTTGATGAGCGCGTCGCTATGCGGCAGGAACCACTGCCACAGACCATCGCGGTCGCCACTATTATCCCGCAGTGCCGGAAATAGCGTACGCAGTTCACCCACTTTGACATGGCTATCCAGTACGAGATCACGCGCATGGACTTTGCCATCGGCATCCGTCGCTGAACCGATCCCGGTCAGCAGCGCCTGTCGTTGCGTCGGCTCAGCGTTTTGGGCTAGCTCGGCAATGAGATGCTGCTGTATATCCTTACCCCTCTCCTGTACCGCAACCGCGAGGATCGTTCCCAGAAGCTCTGGCTCAACTGCCGTCAGATTTAAGCGGCCATCGGTACCCGCCTTCAGCGCCAGATCGGCTTGTGTCAGCAGGGCTTGGCGCACTTCAGGCAGCTTGATCTCAAGACCAAGAAAGTCCGCAAGGCTCGCCCGCAGCAAGGTATCGTCCTGCGACTCACCAGTCCGATGCACATAGCCCAGCAGTTGCAGGCGCGGCAGATAAAGATCGTGCGCAACCTTGGCCAATTGCTGACGCTCAGCATCGGTCTTGACGTTATAGCGATTAATCCAGCGCAGGGTTGGGATCAGTGCCGTTGCGACCTGACGTGTGGGCGATGCCGCCAGGATACGCGCCGCCTCAATCACCGCAGTCACATCACTGTCACCATGTTGATAGGACGCCGATACCGCATCGGCAAAGGCCAACTGCTCGGTATCAGGAAGCTTGGCTACCTGTGCAGACAGGCGCTTGAAATCGTCGGGAGCTTCGGCAAAGTGATAATAGCCCGCCGCATCGGCATTAGGGATATACCAGACTTTATCCGATGCGCCTTTCAGCACCACATCACCCTCGGCTTGATCCAGCAAAGTACATTGCACTTGGCTCTGAGCGACAGGCGCACCCGGCTCACCATAGCGGATACAGACTGGAATACCCCACAGCGCCTTGCTGCTACCTGTTGATCCGACCGGCAGATAGCGCTGCTGCGTCAAATGCAGATGCGTCTCGCCATTCACGACCGACAGATGTGTCTCGACGCGTGGCACACCGGGCTGATTCAGGAAGCTCTGCATGGCTTGGGTAAAGCGATCCCCCTGCCCTGAAGCCTCCGCCAGCGATGCGATCAGATCATCTGCCGTTGCATTGCCGAACTGATGCGCCTTGATGTAACTACGGATACCGGCTCGGAATTTCTCAGTGCCCAAGTAGCGCTCAAACATATTCAGCACAGCTGCGCCTTTCTGATACGTGATATTGTCAAATGCAGTCTCGATATCGGCATTACTCACAATCGGCTGACGGATACGACGCACGCTGACCAGACTGTCATCCTCCATGGCGACATTAGCACCATTGATCAGCTCAAGGTCCGCACGGTATTCCGGATGCAGATGCTGGGTGACTTTGCTCTGCATCCATGTAGCGAAGGCTTCATTGAGCCAGATATCATCCCACCACTTGGTCGTCACGGTATCACCGAACCACTGGTGCGACAGCTCATGGGCATTGACGTTAAAGGAACGCTGCACATAGGACACTGGCGAGTGCTCATCTAGCAGCATATAAAAATCGCGGAAAGTCACAAGGCCCGGATTCTCCATCGCACCGGCGGCAAAGTCAGGTGCCGCCAAGAGATCCAGCTTGTCCCACGGATAGCCGAAGGCGAAGTAATCCTCCAGCGTATGGATAATCGCTGGCGTCTCGCTTAAGGCATGTGCCATTTTGGGTCCGGTGCCATGAGGTGCAACACCGCCCAGCGCAAGTGTATTGCTGCGGTAGGGTGTCGGTGCGATATCCGGGCCCGTCGCCCTATCCCACGGACCGACGGCCAGTGCGACAAGATAGGTCGGTAGCGGCTTGGTCGGACTAAACGTCACGGTATGCCAGCCTTTGAGACTGGTATCGTCTTTGACAGGTAAGGTATTGGCGGCGATCGTCTGCCCCGCTGGTGCCGTCACACGGAGGGTAAATGGCGTCTTAAAACGTGGCTCATCAAAGCCCGGGAAGGCATTGCGTGCACTGATCGCCTCCATCTGGGTCATGACATAGGGCAAACCCTTAAACGTGACCTTGTAGATGCCTTCGAGTTGTTCGTTATATTGGGCACTAAAATCCAGTGTCAGCCGATAGTGACCGGCTGGCAGTACTTTGGCAAAGGTCAACTGACTCACGCCATCGGTTGCAGCGGCAACGCTATATTTGCCCGGAATGACTGGCTGGCCTTCGGCCTGAATCACGACTTTCTGCACCTTAAGCTCCTGCCCATGCAGCCACAGATGGTCGGCAGCTTGCGTCAGGTCTAGGTCGATATCGACAGTGCCGGTATAGCCGTGCTGTGCCGGATCGATCTTGAAGGATAAACCATAGGCCGTCGGTACAGCCCACTCGGGCAGTTTGCCATGGGGCACGGTATCGTCAGGGGTCAGGGCCATCGTTGCGCTGGATACCAGCAACATGGCAAAGGTCAGCGGATGAAGCATACGCATGGATCAGATCCTAGAAAATAGACATGCTGCCTTGCGCAGCACGGAGAATGACTTGTGAACGTAACGTGACCGACCCGAAATCGCAAGCGCAATACGGATCAAACAGTTAAAATTAACCTTTCGGAATAATATCGTGAAGCAACAGCTGTGCCATAGACGGATTTATGATTTTCTTATGCAGCCAAATCCTAACAAAAAAAGCTCCCGAAGGAGCTTTTGATTGCTGTTCACCATGTAACGCTTAGTCCTGCTTGAGGCTCGACACCTTCAGCCAGTCCGCCACATAGCCTGCGATCTCTTCCCAGCCGCGCTCATTCAGCACTGAATGCCCATGCTTTTTGTAGACCTTATAGGTGGATTTGAATTTCTTGGCGGTCTGACGCACCACCGACTCGGGCACGATACGATCTTTGCCACCGGCAATCGTCAGCACTGGACAGGTGACTTTAGTCGCATCGACACGCGCCGCATGACGCCTATCGGCGATCCAGAAGGCGATCTCATAGGCTGCCTGTCCCGACTCATAAGAATAATCCTGATAGGCCGCGACCTGTTCATCAGGCGACAGTTCATTAAGAATGCCAAACTTGGCTTCTTCAAACGTGACCCGCATCGGCTTTTTCCAGAAGCCCCACTGCGTCAGCACAGAGAGAAAAGTCCGCGTCGAGGATGGTCGCAGGGCATTGATCCCCGCAGACGGTGCAGGCGTCAGCAGCACCAGTTGCTCAGCCAATCCGCGACTGGCGAGGATCTGTGCCAGTAATCCACCCATCGAATGCCCCATGATGATGGGTTTTTCATCCAGCCCTCGGATCAGGGCCTCCAGATCTGCCGCATAATCCAGCAGGCTCAAAGTGCCGAGCGCCTCAGGCGGCGTGATGCGATATTCAGGCTCGTGATAGCGCAAAGTCGGTACGATGACCCGATAGCCGTGCGCCTCAAAAAACGGGTGATAATTCGACCACATGGCTCCTGAGCCCCACATACCATGGATCATCACGATGGTTTTCGTCATTTTTTCGTCCCTACTACACGCTGCAGTTTATTTGATCATCGGTCTGAATATAACGACCTGTTATTTGCCCTCATCATGACACAAATCCTTACGCTTGCATCTGATCTGACCGATTTATTTAGCACATCATGATCTCAGCCGCATGACACGGGAGATGATTTTCTTTATATTTTACGATGGTTTGTTAATCATTCCTGAATATGAAACAGTTCTCTGTCAAAAAATCCTGCCCTGCTGTCTGGCGCACGGACGCAGTTTGCGTTATAAACAGATCAAACGGAGTTTTGCTTTTTATGCACTGCCGTTTTGTATATCACCCGCATGCAAAAAGGAAACGCTTTGGCCGCATCTGTCAGTCGTACCGTCGAATTCTCCGGCATCACGCTGGAACGCCTTAAAGCAATGGTCGGTGGCTATAATGCCCACCTGAAACTGATTGAACAACGGATTAACGTCAAAATCTCCCATCGGGGCAGCTTATTCATCGTCGAAGGCGAGCTTGATGCCGTCGAACGTGCAGAAAGCCTGCTGGAACGCCTTTATCAGGAAACCGCAGAAACCCGCAATCTCTCACCCGAACATCTGCATCTGCTGATTCAGGGTAGCCAGACCGATCGCCTGACACACGATGAGGATGACGATAGCCAAGAAATACCTGATGTCTTCCTCAATACCCGCAAAGGCAAGATCGCGCCACGTGGGGCCAACCAGCGCCGCTATGTGCAGCGCATCATGGAGAGTGATATCTCCTTTGGCATCGGCCCTGCCGGTACCGGCAAGACTTACCTTGCTGTCGCCTGTGCAGTCGATATGCTGGAACGCAACGAGATTCAGCGCATCCTGCTCGTGCGTCCGGCTGTCGAAGCCGGTGAGAAGCTCGGCTTCCTGCCGGGTGATCTGTCGCAGAAGATCGACCCTTACTTACGCCCGCTCTATGACGCGCTGTACGACATGCTCGGCGCGGAGAAAGTCGCCAAGCTGATCGAGCGTCAGGTGATCGAAGTCGCACCCCTCGCCTATATGCGCGGTCGGACCTTGAGTAACTCTTTTGTGATTCTGGACGAAGCGCAGAATACGACGCCTGAGCAGATGAAGATGTTCCTGACCCGTATCGGCTTCGGCTCTCGTGCGGTCATCACCGGCGACATCACGCAGGTAGACTTGCCGCGCGGTCAGATGTCGGGTCTTGCGCATACCCTACGCATCGTCGAGAAGATCGAAGAGATTCACATTACCCGCTTCCACTCACGCGATGTGGTGCGTCATTACCTCGTGCAGAAGATCGTCGAAGCGTATGATGCCTACGATGAGCAGGAGATGAGTGACAAAATCTCGGCCCGCCGCGAACGCCTCGCCCAGCAAAAAGCCCTGACGGACGCTAACGACAAAGCCAGCGACGCCCAGTACACCGAGCTCTACGAGCAACCTGCGGTATAATCGACGCATGCTATACGGCAGCCATTAATCGCTCCGATTGATGGCTGTTTTTATTTTCCTGATCGCGCAGCGATCCTGTCTTCGCTCAGGCTTCAGCCCTCAGAGAATCCGAGTCATCCATGCCCAAATCTGCCAAGCCTAAAGCACCTAAACTCAAGACAAACCACCGCGACCATATCAGCCCGAAGCGACGTAAAAAGAAAGTCCAACTCCTCTTGCAGCATGTCTATCAGCCGCACGGTACCGATGACCTTCTCTTTATTCGCAAAAAAGACCTGCATCAATGGATCTGGACCACGCTGGCGGCCGTAGGCGTCAAAAAGAAAAGGCGTGTCGAAATCACCATCCGTATCGTCGATGAGGAAGAAAGCCAGCATCTGAACAGCACCTACCGCAGTAAAGACAAGCCCACCAATGTGCTGTCCTTTCCCTCAGAGCTGCCCGATGAGATCTTGGCGATACTCGATAACAAGCCGCTGGGCGACCTTGTGATCTGTATGCCAGTGGTGCTGCGTGAGGCAATCGAACAAGGCAAGAGTAGCGAAGAACATTTCGTCCATCTGGTCGTCCATGGCGTGCTGCATCTCTTAGGGTATGACCACGAGACCAGCGTTGACGATGCTGCCGAGATGGAAGCGCTGGAAATCCAGATCATGGCGACGCTTGGCTTTGATGATCCTTATGCGGATCGATAATATGAAATGTTGAAGCCGTCTAAAGCCTATCATCAAAAACAAAGCGGGTTAAATTACATGTAACTTAACCCGCTTCGCACTTCAGATCAGTGCTTACATGCCGACATCCAGCTCGTCCTCATCCGAGAAACGCCAAGTGCGGATGATGCGCAGCTCGCTATAGCTCTTCATCTCACCTGTGAAGTGGCCATACGGCGCACCATCACGTACAGAATCTTTTGCTGCCTCATCCAGAATACGGGAACCCGACGTCTTGAGCAGACGAATGGCCTTGATATCGCCATCCGGGTCCAGAATCACCATCAGACGCACATCGCCTTTCAACTCACGGCTGCGTGCCTCTGCAGGATAATGACGGTTGCCGATCCGTTCGACCTTGCGGCGAAACTGGTTCATATACACTGCACTGGCATCCTCGCGAGTCGAGACGCTGTCTACGGTATGGACCGAGGTGGCTTTACTGTATTCCTGTTTTTGCGTCGCGTATTGTGCTTCCAATGTTGCGATCATGGAGGCGACAGAGGACTGAGTCTTCTGGTGCTTCTGGGCACGCTGGGCGCGTTTGTTTTTCTCGTTTTGCGATTCGGCTTTCCAGCTTGCAGTGGTAGTAATGGTGCGTGAGCCAATGGCACTGGCTTCGACCGGTTGCTGGCTCATCTGCTCGATATGCAGCGTGACATTCTGCGTCTGGATGGTCTGATTGGGATTTTGCATCTGGGCAGGGCTGGTCAGCCGGTGCGCCGAACGCAATACCCCTGCCCCTTGCTGATTAGTCTGGGCCAGATAGTCTGCATCGGGATTTTTTTCTTTGGACTCTGTGACTGCAAGCGCGATGTCCTGCATCACTGCATCACGGCTGGATGGCGGAACAAAGGCAATGGCAAAGATTAGGATAATATGCAGCGCCAGCGCAGCCGCCAAAGACAGCGACATCACGCGATCAGAGCGGATCTGGACCAACAAATGATCGAATCCAGCTTGCGCGCGCAAAAGTATCGGCGCCCAAGGCGGCGATGGGGATGCTGGTAATGGATTCAATTCAGACATGATCGTAACAACTCTTATCCTTTCAGCTCATTTCCTTGAGCAAGGTCCCTAAATTCTTTTCCCATGGCATCCGCCGCAACGACTCTGTGTTTCAGGACAATTAATCCGACAGAGATCATCATGAATGCGACTATAGGCCATTCACACACATTCTGCACCTGTACGTCCGCCAAAATCGTAAAAATTCGACCAAACACCCGTTCATGTGTGAAGCAAATACCCTTTTACACATTAAAGCACTGCTTTTGCAGCTTGGCGGCCCGGTCTGGATATAGGCACACCGCCTGCCCTAAGCTAAAATGATCACGACAAGCACTTTAGGTCTGGATAGATGAAGCGAAATTTTCTGCAAAGAATCATGGACGGCGTCAGGGATATATACCTGAAGGCCGAAGATATTCTGGAAGAAGAACGCGAACTCCCCCTGTCCCAAAAACTACTCAACGATACCATCAAACGCTACGTCACCGATAATGTCGATGAGATCCACGATCTGCATACCGAAATCTTCGACGGCTGGCTGCGCCTATTTGGCACCATTGATGTCAAAGGCGTCAAAGCCCAGCTTTATGTTGATCTCTATCTGATGCAAACGCATCTGAACCGGCATCAGCAGGAGCTGGTGTTTGAGCAAAAAAGCGATACCTATGTTGTCGATATCGAATTTGACAAAATCCTCAAAAAAATGGCTTTCCAGTTCATGCTCTGGTTTTACCGTATTCAGGGTAAAGACCCTTTGGGCGATATCCTGAGTCGTCTGGGCATCATCACCATCCAGAACAGCCTCCTGCATCTGGATCTGAGCAAATATCTGGCCGACAATGAAAAAGTCATGCGCGTACTCAGACGCGTCGAAATCAGTCGTGCCGACCTGCGCGAAGACCTTTTTGTGCTCAAAGCTAATCTCAATCTAAGCGCGTTGTTTGGCCGTGGCGCCGAACGGCTAATCGAAGAAAACTTGCTGGATAAAGACGATCCTGATAATGCCAGCCGCTAGGCGTATAGCCTGTTGATAATTCGCCTAAAACAGGAAGCAAGTCACACAAACCATACAATTCCCATGCGCGCATCGCCACAGTTCCATATAATCTTTTAGGGAAGACGTCCTGATCTATCCCACGTCTACATTCAAACAACAATATATAGATTATTAGAAACCACCAAACCCGGTGCGGGTTAAACCAAAAAGAATCCCTCACCAATCACAAAAACAGCGCGCTAAATAAGAAGTACAGGTACAGCGTATGAATAATGATTTCAAAATAGGACATATGGCGTTCTATTTGGGTATATCTGCATTGGCTTTAGCCAGCCAGACCAGTATGGCAATGACGCCACTGGATGATGGCACCATGTCCGAAGTGACTGGACAAGCTGCCTTCTACACTACCTATACCGCCCCCAGCGGCTCAGGCACAGGCTCAACCCCTTCAGACTATGGTTTTTTTACATTGGGTGTACAGTCAACCGTCCAGTTGAATGCCAATATTAATCACCTACAGTTGGGCTGTGGCGGCGTCAATGGCAGTGGCTGCGATATCGATATCAATCAATTGAGCTTAAGTGGCGCGCCGGTCGGTGTTGGTGGTGACCCAAATCCGGCCAACAACCCTGGTGCCGGGACATGTCCCAGCGGCGCAACCAGTCCGGCAGCCTGTGATGCTGTGTTGACCAATCCATTCCTTCGCCTTGCGATTGCCAATCCGAACTCTTTATCGACACGCCAAGTCGTCGGACTGCAGCTCGGTGCTCAGAATATCAGCGGCCTGCTGCAAACCGGCCAGAATGGCACTACAAGTAGCGGGATCAACACCCTCTCAGGCTATGTGCATGTACAGTCTACTTCAGCTGCCGATACATTAACCGGGACCATCAACACTGCCAGTATCAACTTCCCTGTGAGCAGTGCGTCTATTGGCATTACCGACACCTCATCCCCTGCCTACTATATTATTCATGGTAACTTGAACGCGCTCTCTATCTTAGGGTTATTCAGCGGAGCCAATGTCAACTTTCAATTGACCAGCGGGACCGTAACGATTCCGGCATTTACGGGCATCAATTTCTCAGTGCCCGCGCCCACCATCAATGGTACACGGGTCACAGGCATCACGGTGAATCCGTCAGCCGGTCTACCCAACGTCATTCTCGGTTACAATCCTGATGACAATACCTGTGGTGCACTCGGCTTAGGTGCCTGTAATCAATACGGCACACCTGCACAAAACGCCAACTTCAGTCAGGCCGGATCTTCAGGTCCCTACCCCGTCAGCGGCGGCTCCGTCGGGACACAGGGTGGGCCAGTCAATGCACAGACAACCTCATGTAGTGGTCTGGGTTGTCTGGTACTCGCTGGTGGTGGTGTAGGCGTCAACTTTAATGTCCACCTCTACGGCGCGATCTCGAATATTCAGGCGAATGTTGCATTTACGCAACCACTGGGCTTTATTCACTCACTGGTCGTTAACTCTCCTGGCTCCTTGAGCCTGCAAAGTCAGCCGATCCTCTGGCCCGGCTCACCCAGTGGCGATGTTGCCCAAAATGGCTGGTGGCTATCCGTCAACAATCCAGTCTATCTAGGCAATCTCGTCCCCAGTAATGCGATTAATCTCTGTGCAGATCCAACCAACACCTCGTCGTGCGTGTTCCAGCAATTCGCATCGCAGTTCAATGCTTATTTGAAAACCAACCCACCCACAACCAACTCCGCCCTGACCCTCTTGGCGGGTCAAAATAATCCGAATGTTGCAACCGGGATTCAAATTGGACAGGTCAGCCTAAGTCCCATCATGATCGCCCTCAATGGTGTTCAGCTATCAAGCCAGAACACGGTTCCCAATTGTTACGGTGGCCTGCACTTCTGCTGACGTTATTGCTGCGTCTCACCGGATGCGGAGAAATGCCACATCCGGTTTTTTTTGCTTGTGTCGGGCGTGATGACCGCTATGGCATACGACTCAGGTCTCAAACTACATCCATCACATCACACTGCATGATTAGCGCAAAAACTGAAATCGATTATTTCTCTTTCAGGAAAAATAGCGTTTAAACAGCTAACCTATTATAAATATTTTATATTTTATTCATGAATCGTTATTTTCCGCATATCGCTCATGGTCACGAACGTCATCAACGGCTGCAACAATCCGTTTGTTTGCTATAGTGAATTCAACCACTGAAATAGGCTCTTGATGATGATGAATGATATTCGTCGCAAACGATCTCTCGCCATAGAAAGCACGCCAGTTACCCCTGATGTAAAACAGAGTTATGCAGCGCACGATGTCGTCCCTTACTCAGGTATTTATCGTGCCGTACATGTGATTGGCCATCATCTGGTACAATATATCACTTGCATTGAAGAAAGTATTTTTCCACCATGCCCGCACTGCGGCAATCTGGTGGTATTTGAACTGGTGCAGGCCGCTATCTATGTGGAAGATGACAGCGTTTTTCATCCCCCGACCATGCCGCATAGTCCGGATGTTTTTTGACGAATGATTTTGATGATACGTGACCTCATCGGCACGGATCAGCGTTCAAATACAGTGATCCAAATGTGAATTCAAAATGTTTTTTTGGTGATCAGACCCGCAATGTGCGGGTTTTTTTATGCTTCCGGAGCATGATTATTTACTAAGCAACAACGATAGCCGGATCGCTTTTTTGGCAGTATGGATTGGAAATCGCGATAATTTATTCTTAAACAGTATGTCATTTATTGAGGAATTTCCACTCAACGTTTAAATAACGCCACCATCCGATCCATCATCGGATTTATCAATCAGTCTGAAAAGAATAACCCATTATACCGGACCGGCTTATCAGACTAGGATATGGTTATCAAGGATACGAGGAGAAAAAACAATCAAAACACGACTCAACCTGACAGCCCGAATAAACCGCCAAAAACTGCAATAACGAACAATCAGCGCCGCGCTCACCGTCGGTCGTCCCCGTAATTCTGTGATGGAGAATAATGATGTCCACTGAATCCAATTCAAACGATCAAAGCAGCCTATCCAAATGTCCCTTTCATCATGCAGCAGGCTCCGGTACGACAAACCGGGACTGGTGGCCCAAGCAACTGAACATCCATATCCTGCATCAGCACTCCGCTAAATCCGATCCGATGGATCCAGGTTTTAACTATGCGCATGCGTTCTCAAGTCTGGATCTCGCTGCGGTGAGGCGAGATCTGCACCACCTGATGACGGACTCACAAGACTGGTGGCCTGCGGACTTTGGTCACTATGGACCGCTGTTCATCCGCATGGCTTGGCACAGTGCAGGCACCTATCGCATCTCTGATGGTCGCGGCGGTGCAGGTCATGGTCAGCAGCGTTTCGCACCGCTCAACAGTTGGCCGGATAATGGCAATCTGGACAAGGCCCGTCGCCTGCTCTGGCCGATAAAACAAAAATACGGCAACCAGATCTCTTGGGCTGACCTGATGATCCTGACTGGCAATGTAGCCCTTGAGTCCATGGGCTTTAAGACTTTTGGCTTTGCGGGTGGACGCCCGGATGTATGGGAACCGGACACCGAAGTCTATTGGGGGGCTGAGACCACTTGGCTGACCGACAGCAAACGCTACACAGGCAACCGTGACCTGGAAAACCCGCTTGCAGCGGTCGAAATGGGCCTGATTTATGTCAATCCCGAAGGTCCGGACAAAAACCCCGACCCACTGGCTGCCGCCAAAGATATCCGCGATACCTTTGGCCGAATGGCCATGAATGATGAAGAAACCGTGGCACTGATCGCCGGTGGACATACGTTCGGTAAGACGCACGGCGCAGGCCCTGCGTCACATGTCGGCCCTGAACCTGAAGCCGCCCCCATCGAAGCACAAGGACTAGGCTGGAAAAACAGCTTCCGCTCTGGTGTCGGTGCTGATGCCATCACCAGCGGCCTTGAAGTCACCTGGACAACAACGCCGACCCAATGGAGCAATAATTTTTTTGAAAATCTGTTTGGCTATGAATGGGAACTGAGCCAAAGCCCGGCGGGTGCGCATCAATGGGTCGCCAAGAATGCCGAAGCGACTATCCCTTCACCTGATGACCATGCCAAAAAGCGCCTGCCGACGATGCTCACCACCGACCTGTCGTTGCGCTTTGATCCCATCTACGGGCCGATTTCACGACGTTTCTATGAAAACCCAGACCAGTTCGCTGACGCCTTTGCGCGTGCATGGTTCAAACTGACGCATCGCGATATGGGACCACGTGCCCGCTACCTCGGCCCAGACGTTCCGGCTGAAGAGATGATCTGGCAGGACCCGATTCCAGCGACCCGGCATCCACTCGTCGATGCGCAGGATATCGCAACGCTGAAGCAGCATGTACTGGCTTCTGGACTGACTGTCTCGCAACTGATATCCACGGCATGGGCATCAGCATCGACTTTCCGTGGCTCAGACAAACGCGGTGGCGCGAATGGCGCACGTATCCGTCTGGCACCGCAAAAAGACTGGGCAATCAATCAGCCCGCCGAATTGGCTCATGTCCTTGACGCACTAACCCAAATCCAGCAAGGCTTTAATCACACAGCATCGGGTGGCAAACAGCTTTCGCTGGCGGATCTTATCGTGCTGGCTGGGGGTGTCGGGATAGAACAGGCTGCAAAAAATGCCGGTATCTCGATCAACGTACCATTCACGCCCGGTCGGATGGATGCCGCACAAGAACAGACTGACGTGGAATCTTTTGCTGTCCTTGAGCCGATTGCCGATGGTTTTCGCAACTATCTGTCTGGCCAGTCGACGGCATCAGCCGAAGCCCAGTTGATCGACAAAGCTCAATTGCTCACCTTGACGGCACCAGAGATGACTGTGCTCTTGGGCGGCCTGCGCGTGCTGGGTACCAATAGTGATCAATCATCGCATGGTGTACTGACCTTGCGTCCCGGCACGCTCAGTACGGATTTCTTTAGCAACCTGCTTGATATGCATACCGAGTGGAAAACCACTGACGGATACAGTTTTACAGGCCATGATCGCAGCACAGGACAAGTCAAATGGACTGCAACGCGAGTCGATCTGATCTTTGGTTCACATGCACAATTACGGGCGATTGCCGAGGTTTATGCCTGCCATGACGCCACCGACAAGTTTGTACATGACTTCGTCGCCGCGTGGAACAAAGTCATGAATCTGGACCGGTTTGACCTGCACTAAATAAATTCGCAGACCGGTCTGTACTGCCCTGTCTGCACCACCTTCCCCCCCTCCGCAGGTATTGCAGTAGCAAGCCTGCGGGCCAAGCCCTTCCTATCCAGACAGATCAAAATCAGAAACCAACTCATCATCGTGTCCATCATCACATCTTATCTGCCCAAATCCGCACTTTGTCGGCGATGCATGGAGCGCCATACAACACTGATCACTTTATGTACTTAAATGCACGATTTATATGCAAAAAAGCGCACACCGACCGCTCTTTAAACCTCTTGACAAGCCCAGTCTGATTAACTGAAAATCATGGATGATCGTTATTTATTCAAGTGCTTTATTCTGGCATTTATGTTGCAGAGTTTTTAATCACGCAGCAGTAAATCCTGCGCATAATATCTAAGATAAACCACGCATTATTATCCTCAAGTATATCGCTCCATGTGCTATATACCGGCGCAGTAACGTTTAACACCTTATTCTCTGGGGAATACCAGAGATCATATGATTCACATAAACGGATAGTAGAGTTTCACAACTGATTGCATCGGACAATCAGCCGAACATAGCTTGATAACCACAATTAATTTTCTCAAATGATTTCAAAAGGATATTAAAGTGTCGAAAGATAGGTATTTATCCATCCACAGGCATTTAATCACAACATGCCTGTTCGCTGGCCTGTATGGCTGCGGAGGATCCGGAGCAAGTTCAACCAGTGCACCGCAATCAGCAGCAGCCTTTAGTGCCGCCAGTGCAAACTATAACCCCGGACAAGTGCTGAGTGCACCACAACTGGTCATGTCCGCAACCGCGCAACAACTAAATGATTATCTCTCAAATCAAACCTCTCCCACCAATGGCATCCCCACGCAAGCCATGCTACAGGCGGCGGGCACCCCAGTGTGTGGCATCAACTCCTACTATGTGCCTTTCACCACTCAGGATGATAATGGTGCCACCATCACCGTCTCCGAAGCAGTGATTTTGCCCTCAGGAACAGATCCGTCATGCTCGGGACCACGCCCGATTTTGCTCTTGGCCCATGGCCGGCTTGCATATGGCACCGGCTCCGACAGCTACAATATGGCCCAAATCGTCGATCCCCCCAACAGCATGCTGCAAAGCGGGAATTATGATCCGACAGGGGCCAGTGCAGGGCTGGTCTATGCCGCAGGCAATAATCTATCGCTTGGTCTGGCTCAGGAAATCGTCTCGATGTTTGTGGCTCAAGGCTATATCGTGATTGCACCCAACTATGCCGGCTCTGACACCAACAATCTGACCAACCTGATCAATCAGCATAATGCGATATCCGGCGCAACGCCTTGGCCCGCAACATTTACCAAATATGATATCGGCTATAATGACGCAGCCTATGAGCGTCAGATGCTCGACGCACTCACAGCAGGCAAGTCCTCCTTCCCCGGCAGCTACTCCAGCAAACTTTTTGTCGCTGGCTCATCTTACGGTGGATATATTGCACTGGCCGCACTCAAAGGACTCGATGCAGCAGGCACGCCTGCGACAGCAGGAATGGCGCTGGCGGGGACCTATGCACCCGAGGCCATGAGCGATCTGGGTGTAGCTGGTATCACGCCGGGTACCCCGTTTAGTGGCCTGACGCCTGCATCATATTGCGTTAATCAAACCACACCATCCTCCTCTTGCATTTCGACCAGCTTTCTTAGCTCTGTCGTCTATACCGCAGCCGGAAATGCCAATACCGCCACTAATCTTTTCCAAACGGGTCCAGTGACGCTAGAAACAAGCAGCGGTGATACACAGCATGATCAACTGGTACAGAACCAGCTCAATCTTTATGCACCTTACTCAGCGTCAAACCCTAACGGATATCAGACGATAGACCCTAAGTACTTCACGACATCGGCATCCAACAGCTATGCGGTGAATAACACATATCGCTTCAGCTATCTACGAGACGCGACCATCAATCCCGATGGTGTCATCAATCCTTCAGCCAAGGCTAAACCCGCCCAGTCGCCGCAAGATCCGATCCGTCAAGCACTCATCAAGAATGACTTGCGTAACTACACACCATCTATGCCTCTGCTCCTCTGCGACGGTGGTCAGGATATGGATCCGCCCTTCATCAACACGCTACTGACAATTAGCTCAATCGTAAACTCCGGCAGTAACGTCCAGATTGCACAATTGGATGCGGACCCGAACTCAAACAGTGACGGGGCTCAAGTGGGTGCTCTCGGCGGTTATACGACTGCAGAGATCAATAACAACACGACCAATATGAATAATATTGTCTCGGCGTACCTCACGAATATCCCGAATAGCTACGGTAGTTTCTCGCTGGGTGGATATGGCAGTGTCGGCTTGTCTACACAGGTCAATAACGCGATGTCTACAGCAACGACCAATTCGCAGGCACTGTATACGTCACTGCTCAATCAGTACGGTTTACAGTACTACCACGGCTATCTCATTTTCCTGCCCTGTTTTACTGCTGCACGCACCATGTTTAATCAATATTGAGAATCAAACGAGGTTCCAATATGCGAGCTGGATCAATCAGCATCGCATATCATCATCCCCCACCCTGTACTGATCTGAAAGTACAGGGTTTTATGGAGCATGCTGCACGAACGAAAAACCTGCGCTTGGCGGGCTATCATGCAGCGTAGGGTCTAAGGATTTATGAGGCCGCTGTGAGGATATCTGAGACTACCGCAGCCATAAAAGTCGCCATCCGAATCCAGTGACAATCACGCTTTGGAACAATTCCATGTCACATCGTACCAGACCCGCACGGTTTTCGATCCCAGACGACTCGCCGCGTATTGGGCATGCTTCAATTCTCGGATTGCCCGCTGATCGATGGCAGGATCGCCTGAACCCTGCTTGATTTGAACCGACTTCACTTTGCCCGCATCATCCAGCAATACGCGCGCACGGACATGATAATGCGTAGGATCTGTGACGCCAGCATCTGAGAGCATTTTCTGGATCAGTGACATGGCAAGCACGGCCTCAATTTGCGATTGCGGTGTGAAAACGTCATCGGTCTATCGGAGCGCAAGCGGTCTCGTTTTAGCATTGAAGTAGATCATGCCACAGCCGTCTTTCCTGAGACGCGATCCACAACTGTCCGATGGCATAGATGATATCGGGTTTGTTCTGATATTCAAGTCGATTACCCACTCACCACCATCTCCAGAGACACCCCATATGCAGATTCAAAAACGAAAAAACCCGCACTAGGCGGGTTTTTAGGGACTCATATGAACCTTGCATAAAGACTATATGACATCAAAGATATGGTGGCTATGGCGAGACTCGAACTTGCGACCCCAGCATTATGAGTGCTGTGCTCTAACCAACTGAGCTACATAGCCAGACGAACATTAAGGCGACCAAGTCAACCTCAACTTCGGAGGACGGCATTATGCCGAGGCTGCCTACTCACGTCAAGCCCAAACGGGCCAAAACATCAGCAAGCGATCATCTTCCTCATAAGATTGATCAGTAAAAAGGCAAAGCGGGCCTGTAAGCCGGGTTCTGTCGAGGACGGCCATTCCTCTAGGCGTACCGTCACCAGTACGCTCAAGCAACCTACCCGAATCCGACGCGGGCCACGCCATGAATTCCTATTTGGTCTTGCTTCAAGTGGGGTTTACCTAGCCGCCAGCAGTTACCTGTGACGCGGTGCGCTCTTACCGCACCCTTTCACCCTTACCCGTGTGCTTGCGCACGCAGGCGGTCTACTCTCTGTTGCACTTTCCGTCGGCTCACGCCGCCCAGGCGTTACCTGGCACTTTGCCCTATGAAGCCCGGACTTTCCTCTCCTGCATCGATCCGAAGATTTAGCAGCAGCGACCGTCCAGCCCGCTTTGCGCGCGCATCGTACCAGAATCACCTCAAAATTGCGACCTAAAATCGCGTACAAGCAAATACCAAAAACTTAGTGGCTTTCCTTGGCAGCTTGCAGACGCTGAGATTTAGCTAATAGCTCTGCCGTACTCTCGACAAAATCAGGATCATATGGAATACAGTCCACCGGACAAAACAGCTGACATTGCGGGACATCAAAATGCCCCACGCACTCAGTACACAGGTCAGGGTCGATCTCGTAGATGACCGCCCCCATGTAGATCGCCTGATTAGGACAAACGGGCTCACAGACATCGCAGTTGATGCATTCATCAGTGATTTTTAAAGCCATAACGACATCACTACCCGTAACACCGCCTAAAGATGCTTAGACACCCCAACCCTGCTGTCGTTTACGTTCAAATGCCTCATTCACCCCAGCGGGGACAAACTTGGCTACATTGCCATGCAGTTTGGCGATCTCACGGACCAAGGTCGAAGAAATAAAAGAATAATGCTCGGACGGCGTCAAAAATACCGTCTCAAAATGCTCATCCAACTGACGGTTCATATTGGCAAGCTGAAACTCGTACTCAAAGTCTGACACCGCACGCAAGCCTCGCAGGACTGCCGTGGCTTTCTGCTCGCGAAAGAGATTGACCAAGAGACCACTAAACCCAATCACGCTGACATTGGGTAGATGACCGATGGCCTGCTGAACCAGCGCCACACGCTCCTCCAGTGTAAATACCGGATTTTTATGATGGCCCGCAGCGATAGAGACGACCACCTCATCAAACATATGCGATGCCCGCTCAATCAGATCGGTATGACCATTGGTTACGGGATCAAACGTGCCGGGATAAATAACTCGGGTCATGAAAAAACTCAGACAAAGAGAGACGTACCACGCATCTTAGCAAGAAATGACCATCAGTAAACCCATATTCACACGCCCAGCACCGCGACCGGGTGCAAATACCGCACTTTTTACACCGACAAATACAGCCATCCTCACAAACACCACAGCGAATACTTTGATGACTGCACTTCTGTTGCAAAATCGCGTACACTAGCGAACTTACATTTAAAACAGACAGTCAAATAGACCTATACGGATCATAGAGATCCGTCCAACATCATGAGTAAAGATAAATCTGAGGGCGGCACCATCGCCCAAAACCGCAAAGCACGGCACGATTACTTCATCGAAGATAAATTCGAAGCCGGTCTTGTCCTGCAAGGCTGGGAGATCAAGGCCATTCGTGCAGGCAAAATGACTATCTCGGACAGCTATGTGATTTTCCGGGACAATGAGGCTTATCTGTTCAACAGCCAGATCACGCCGCTCTGGTCAGCCTCGACCCATATCAATCCCGAAGCGACTCGCACGCGCAAGCTCCTGCTCTCGCGTCGCCAGATCGACAAACTGATGGCGCAGGTCAATCAAAAAAGCTTCACTTGCGTGCCGCTGGCTTGCTACTGGAAAGGGCAATTCGTCAAATGCGAGATTGCCCTCGCCAAAGGTAAAGCCCAGCACGACAAACGCGCCACCGAAAAGGACCGTGATTGGAGCCGTGAAAAACAGCGGATTTTCCGTAAAGAGCATTAATACGCTCATCCGCAAGACCCACAAACAAGAAAGCCTGACATGTGTCAGGCTTTCTTGTTTCAATCAACAGAATTAGACGAACTGCAGGAACACCCAGTAGAGCACAGCAGATAGCGTAATCGCGGCTGGCAGGGTCAATACCCATGCGGACAGGATGCTCTTGATCGTACCCCATTGCAGACCTGAGCCATTGGCCACCATGGTACCCGCCACCGAGCCATTCAGCACGTGTGTGGTACTAACCGGCAGACCCAGTGCATCAGCGCCTTTGATAATCGCCATGGTCGACACCTGAGCCGCAAAGCCTTGACCATAGTTTAGCGGAGAGCCACCGATCTTCTCACCAACCGTCACGACGATGCGCTTCCAACCCACCATGGTTCCTAGGCCCAGCGCCAGCGCGACGGCGACCTTGACCCAGTCAGGAATGAACTGCGTGGTTTTGTCCAGACTGGAAGCATTGGCCTTCAGCACGGCTTTCTGTTCATCGGTCAGTTTAGGCATGGCGTTGTCTTTGTCCAGACGCTTCATACTGGCGCTGATCAGATACATGTCGTTACGCAGGTTACGCGTAGCTTCGGCAGGCACTTTAGAAAAGTTGCCATACTGCGCCACAGACGTCCCGACGTTACTCATCACGGTTGCGATTGCAGGCAGCGTCTCAAGTACAACTTGGTGATCTTGCTGATAGCGGAACAGCACGTCCCGCGCATGAGCCAGAGGCAGTGCAGGCGCATTACCATCCACAGAGGAGATGATCGCTGCTGACTTTTCAGACAGCGCCACAAAGGATTGTACCTCAGAATTATCCATGGTCTTGTTCAGCGAGTATGCCATCGGTACGATCCCGATCAAGATCAGCATGATCAGACCCATGCCTTTTTGACCATCGTTGGAGCCGTGATAAAAGCTGACACCACCACAAGTCAGAATCAGCAGAATGCGAATCCAGAATGGTGGAGGTTCATTGGCAACCGGAGGTGAAAATAAGTCAGGCTTCCGCGAAAAAACCACTTTCAGTACCCACAAAATCACACCCGCGATCGCGAAGCCCATGAGCGGAGAAATCAGCAGTGTTTTACCCACTTTCAGAGCTTGCGACCAATCAATGCTGTTAGAAGCCGTGCCGCCCGGCGACAGAATCCAACTCATCAGACCCACGCCAATAATCGAACCGATCATGGTATGCGAGCTTGATGCAGGGATGCCTAAAGACCAGGTGCCCAAGTTCCACAGTATCGCCGCAATCAGGAGTGCAAACACCATGGCAAAGCCCTGATTGCTGCCGACATTCAGAATCAGCTCGACAGGCAAGAGCGCAAGAATACTATAGGCCACCGCACCCGTCGCCATCATGACGCCGACGAAATTACAGATACCGGAGAAAATCACCGCCGCATGGGCAGGCAGGGAATTGGTATAGATGACTGTTGCCACGGCGTTTGCGGTATCATGGAAGCCGTTGACGAACTCAAAGCCCAGCGCAATTACCAGCGCAAAGCCGAGCATCAGGAAAGGCAAGAATGTCAGCGGCGGTGCGCCAGCGAGATCATGCGTCAGCGCGATACCGACATAGATCAATGCGGCAGCCACGACTGCCAGCAAAGCAAATTTGAGTATAGGACTTGCAGGCGCATCAATGGCGCGCGGAGCCGACCCAGTCACGGGCGGCACAGGTGCGATTACCGAAGAATCGTTACTCATCTTCCCCAACCTCGATTCGTTAAAATTATCATCACAGAACTGCAACCAATCGGTTCGATTGTCCGGGAGTCAAATGACGTTTAGATGACAAGGGCAGCTTCGTGCAACCTGATCACATTTTGCAGACCCAATCTCCTTAATTATTTTCATTTTAAGCGCTGGGGATCACGACCTGCTTTATCCCCAATCAACCTTACAACCTGTTAGAATAGGCAGTTTGGCAGAGCTATAGGTAACGCAGTCAGCCTTGCATCGTGTAGGCATCGTCTCGTTTCACCGTCGGCCGGATGAAAATCCGACCAACTGCACGCCATACACCAGAAAAATTTAATCGCTATACATGCTATTCGGAGCTGTTGAACACAATGTCTACCCCTGCCCGTGCCGCTGCCTTAAAACAACAACTCCAATCGATCCTCCAGCAGCGGATCATGATCATAGATGGTGCCATGGGTACCATGATCCAGCGTCACAAGCTTGCAGAAGAAGACTATCGCGGTACGCGCTTTGCCGATTTTCCGCATGATGTCAAAGGGAATAACGACCTCTTGGTATTGACCCAACCCAATATCATCGCCGGGATTCATCGTCAGTATTTAGAGGCGGGTGCTGACATCATTGAGACCAATACCTTTAACGGTACACAAGTCTCCATGGCCGACTATCATATGGAAGATCTCGTGCCCGAGATCAACCGCACCGCTGCGGCTCTCGCCCGTAAGGTCTGTGACGAGATGACCGCACAGACTCCCGACAAACCGCGCTTCGTCGCAGGCGTCTTAGGCCCCACATCTCGCACCTGCTCGATCAGTCCCGATGTCAACAATCCTGCCTTCCGCAATGTCACCTTTGACGAGCTGGTCGAGAACTACACCGAAGCCACACACGCCCTGATCGAAGGCGGCGCGGACATCATCCTGATCGAGACGGTCTTTGACACGCTGAACTGTAAAGCCGCGATTTTTGCGGTCAAGACGGTGTATGAGCAACTCGGCTATGAGCTGCCGATCATGATCTCGGGCACCATTACCGATGCCTCGGGCCGCACGCTGTCGGGTCAGACCGCAGAAGCCTTCTGGAACTCGGTCCGCCACGCTGACTTGCTCTCGATCGGCTTTAACTGTGCACTAGGTGCCGATGCCATGCGCCCGCATGTCAAGACCATCAGCGACAAGGCCGATATTTTCGTCTCCGCTCACCCCAATGCCGGTCTGCCTAATGCCTTCGGCGAGTACGACGAGACCCCGGAGCAGACCGCCGCCTTCCTGCGCGAGTTTGCCGAGAGCGGCCTGATTAATATCACCGGCGGCTGCTGTGGTACGACACCAGACCATATTGCGGCGATCTATAACGCGGTCAAGGACTGCCCGCCACGCCCGATCCCCGAGATTGAGCCGGCCTGTCGCCTGTCTGGGCTCGAGCCATTTAACATCACCAAAGATTCGTTGTTTGTGAATGTTGGTGAGCGTACCAACGTCACCGGTTCAAAGAAATTCGCCCGTCTGATCCGCGAGCAGAACTATGCCGAGGCATTGGCAGTCGCGCTCGATCAGGTACAAGGCGGCGCGCAGGTCATCGACATCAATATGGACGAGGGCATGCTGGATTCCGAAGCGGCCATGGTTACCTTCTTAAATCTGATCGCCTCTGAGCCCGACATCTCCCGCGTGCCGATCATGATCGACTCCTCGAAATGGGAAATTCTCGAGGCGGGCCTGAAATGCGTACAAGGCAAGCCGGTCGTCAACTCAATCAGCCTCAAAGAAGGCCATGAAGAATTCGTCGCTAAAGCCAAGCTCTGCCGTAAATACGGCGCGGCCATCATTGTCATGGCTTTTGATGAGACCGGCCAAGCCGACACGGCCGCCCGCAAGCGCGAAATCTGCGAACGCTCCTATCGCGTACTGGTCGATGAAGTCGGTTACCCCGCCGAAGACATCATCTTTGACCCCAACGTCTTTGCGGTTGCAACGGGCATTGAGGAACACAACAACTATGCCGTGGACTTCATCGAAGCTACGGGCTGGATCAAGCAGAATCTGCCGCATGCTATGATCTCAGGTGGCGTATCCAACGTGTCGTTCTCCTTCCGTGGTAATGAACCGGTGCGTGAGGCGATCCACGCCGTGTTCCTCTACTACGCGATCAAGCAAGGGATGACCATGGGCATCGTCAACGCCGGTCAGCTTGCGATCTATGATGATATTCCCGCAGAACTGAAAGACGCGGTCGAGGACGTGATCCTCAATCGTCACGACGGGGCAACCGATAAGTTGCTAGAGATCGCGGAGAAATATCGCAGTGAAGGTGGTGCAGTCAAAGCTGCCGAAAATTTAGAGTGGCGCAATGCGCCGGTCGAAAAGCGTCTGGAATACGCCTTGGTGAAAGGCATCACTGCCTATATCGATGAAGACACCGAAGAAGCACGCCTGCAATCCAAGCGCCCACTGGATGTGATCGAAGGCCCGCTTATGGCGGGCATGAATGTGGTCGGTGACCTCTTTGGCGAAGGCAAGATGTTCCTGCCGCAGGTAGTCAAATCCGCCCGTGTCATGAAGCAGGCTGTGGCGTGGCTTAATCCTTACATCGAAGCAGAGAAATCCGCTGGCAGCAGCAAAGGCAAAGTGCTGATGGCGACCGTCAAAGGCGATGTGCATGACATCGGCAAGAATATCGTCGGTGTGGTTCTGGGCTGTAACGGCTACGACATCGTCGATCTGGGTGTCATGGTGTCGGCCGAGAAGATCCTAAAAACCGCAATTGAAGAGAAAGTCGATATCATCGGCCTGTCAGGATTGATTACCCCGAGTCTGGATGAGATGGTCTTCGTCGCCAAAGAAATGCAGCGTCAGGGCTTTAAGATTCCGCTACTCATCGGCGGCGCAACGACTTCCAAAGCCCATACTGCGGTCAAGATCGACCCGCAATACCACAACGATGCTGTGGTCTATGTGGCTGATGCTTCGCGTGCTGTAGGAGTCGCCACGACCCTGCTGTCGGCGGAGATGAAGCCACAGTTCATCGCCGAGCGCCGTGCCGAGTATGAAGAAGTCCGCGTCCGTATCGCAGGCCGCGCTCCCAAGGCTGCCAAGCTCAGCTATAGCGAGTCCATCGCCAATGGTGCGGCTCTCGACTGGCAGGGCTATCAGCCACCGAAGCCTGTACAGCTCGGCACTACGGTCTTGGACGATTATCCGCTGGATGAGCTCGTACCCTATATCGACTGGACGCCGTTCTTTATCTCGTGGTCACTGGCAGGTAAATACCCCGCGATCCTGCAGGATGAGATTGTTGGTGAAGCCGCCCGCGATCTGTTCGAGCAAGCGCAGACCATGTTAAATGAAGTCATCAGTCAGAAACTGCTGACCGCCAAGGCCGTCTTCGGTCTGTATCCTGCCAATCGTATTAATAACGATGACCTTGAAGTCTATGCCGACGATACCCGTGGCACCGTCACCCATACCTTCCACCATCTGCGCCAGCAGAGTGACAAGGCCACAGGCAAAGCCAACCTGTCGCTCGCGGACTATATCGCACCCAAAGCCACCGGCGCAGCCGACTATCTGGGCGGCTTTACCGTGTCGATCTTTGGTGCCGAAGCACTGTCGGATGCGTATAAGGCCAAAGGCGATGACTACTCGGCGATCCTGCTGCAATCCTTGGCTGACCGCCTGGCCGAAGCCTTCGCCGAGCGCCTGCATGAGCGTGTGCGTAAGGAATACTGGGGCTATGCGGCAACTGAGACGCTGGATAATGAAGCACTGATCAAGGAAAAGTATCGCGGTATCCGTCCGGCACCGGGCTACCCGGCCTGCCCTGAGCATTCAGAGAAAGCGACGCTGTTTAACTGGTTGGGCTCGACCGATAAAATCGGTACCATCCTGACTGAGAACTACGCCATGTGGCCACCTGCATCGGTCAGCGGCTTTTACTATGCACATCCGCAAAGTGAATACTTCAACGTCGGTAAGATCGGCCGCGATCAGCTTGAGGATTATGCGGTGCGTAAGGGCTGGGATCTGCCAACCGCTGAACGCTGGCTGGCACCGAATCTGGAATAAACCTCATCAGAGATGCGCGACATAAAAAAACGCCTGAACATATGTTGGCGTTTTTTATGCATCTTCATTCATGGAGCATACTGCGTGCTATGGTCTTTAGATGCTGCCGCAACGCATGCACCATGTCCGGCCCAGCATCCATCTCAATCACGGCTTGGACTGGACCCACCATTGAAGTCAGGAGAAACAAGACTTTTAATTCCGGCTGATCAAGCCCAAGCTCAGACCGCGCATATACCAATCGCAACACCGCCTGCGCCGCGCGCAGGGTCATCATCTTCACCAATGCTGCCCCGCCTAAGTCCGCTGATGGGCCATATAGCGCCCGCGATACATCGACCCGTTCGATTTTGGCATCGACAAAAGCATCACAGACCCGCTCAATGGCCTCCTCCAAAGGCAAATCCACTGCACCTGCACACGCCTGCTCCACCCGTTCAACCACACGACTCAAATGCCGCTCTATCACAGCAGCCATGAGTGCATGCTTATTGGGATAATACTGATAGAGACTACCAACCGATACACCAGCGCGCGCAGCAACCAAGGTCGTCGTGAGTTTGTCATAGCCAATGATGAGTAAAACCTGAATAGTCGCCTCAAAAATCGCATCCACGGTGACGCGAGACCGGGCCTGAATGGCGGCTTTACGGGGTTTCAGCGCAGCTTTGAGGCCCTGATCCATATGCGAATTCCCTGATGCTCGAAGCGTAATCATAATGTCTGCAGACCCACTGCCATCTTGAGCCTGTCATGACTGAATCACCTATTTCGATTGCCATCACACGTACTCAGACATTCCACCATCCTATTGCCGCAGTATTTGACTTTATTACCTCAGAAGAGGTACTGCCCAAAATTCTGACGCGTTTCCTGCTCGTACCCGGTGTGAGCGGCACATCAGATATCAGCGGTCCATGGGATACGCCCGGCTCCATGCGCATCGTGCATCTACAGGATGGCAGTCAGGTCCAGGAGCAGGTCACCGACTTTGTGCCACACGGCTACTTTGAGTATCTCATCTGGAACTTTAGCAATCCCATGATGAAACTGATGAGCAAAGGCGCAAGCGGCGTATGGCATTTTCAGGAGCTAGGCCCGCATACCGAGGTGCGCTGGACCTATACCTTCTTTGCCAGAGGCCGTATCGCTGCATTGCCCTTAAGGCTTTTTGCACACGTCTTATGGCGCGGTTATATGGATCGCTGCCTACATAACAGCGCTATGCATCTATCTTCACATCAAAACCAAGTCCGTTCTTAGGCAGACCTATGGCACTAGGGGATAAAACTGAGCGTCGAAGGTCGGATGTCGCCAAATCCATTATTTCCCCAAACCGTCAGAATATAACCCTCATCCTGACGCAGGTCGCATGCCCAATCAGACTTAGGCTTAGTCTGATGGGTGACTCTTGAAAATGTATTATGCCCTGCCTGAAAATAAAGATCAGAAGGCATCGTCCCATCGTATTGGCAAACCACGTCATCATGCTCAGCCTGTCGACGTATCTGCATTCTTTGAAGACCTAAAGCGTAGTCACCTAAAAAACGGGCAGAAATATGCACTTCGTGGGACGTATGTGCCGCTGTCAAAGAGGTACCTGACAACAGTACATAGGCCAGAAAAGCAAAACATACAGCGAACACCAAAACGGGCAACGGCACTTTATGCCCCAATATCCACATCTTATTTTTCCACTAAACCGCGTGGCATCAGCCGCCGTAGACGTTTTCGCGCAGCCATTTAGTCGCGATGTATTTAGTACCTTCGACCACTGGCAGTCCTGCATGTAATGACTGATCATGCGGCTCGCCCGTCGCCTTGATATTGGCAAACAGCAACCCAGCGCCCTTCTTGGGGCGGAACTCAAGACCGATACGCGGAAAGCGCGTGCCACCACCCGCTTCGACATCCGCCAGATACATGATCATCGTCGCCACACGCTGACCACCCGTTTGGAGATGCTGCTTACTGCCCGAAAGACGTGGATCAAAATAGTCCACATGTGGGCGGTATTCGCCACCGACCTGATAGCGTAACACCTGCAAGCCTTCACCATGCGAGGCAGGCCAGCGGATTAGACTGGCGATACGCGCCTCGATCATGCTGACCAGCGGATTTTCACTGCGCTGGAACCATGTCGAATCACTGATCCGTCGATCATCCACCTGCCGCGAGCCATCGACATTATCTACCACCGTCGAGCGCGCCATCTTGCCATCCTGCTCAGACAGTCCGACCAAGAGATCACACTCCGCTTCGCTCAGCAGATTTTCAAAATAAAACACCGAAGGGCTGTCAAAATGCGCAACCAACCGAACCTCATGCCCTTCGACATTCAGATGATTACGCGCACCATCCAAAAGATGCTCAAGCGTAAATTCAGTTTTATTGCCGGGTATGGAAATCCCTGCCACCGACTGATTCATGCTCTGGGCATTGACTCGCATCACCGGCCCAGTGGCTGACAACGACTGCACCGCATAACTGCTTTGCCCAGCCGTACTCACAGCCGGACTAAAGCCATTATCCTTAAGAATCCGGATCAGCTCCGATGGATTACAGCCGCGCGCGAGATTATCGACCACCCACTTGCGCCACTCCATGGGTAATCGATCGCCCTTCAAAAAATCGTCCAGCATCCACTCCACTCCATCATGTCGATCAATTGCAGATTTATAATCCAAGCGGTTACACAGTGCAATAACGCTGTTGTGTCATCCTGACAACGTTATTACACCACATCACTTCACCCTCCTCTGGTGTGAGTCAGAAAAATAACTCTGCTAAAACTGACCATACCACAGCATATCGCGAAAGACTTTCTGATCATGATCAATTTTATCCTCATCAACTAATTTAAAATCAAAAAGTTGACCACTCATCCATCCTAAACTTGATCTGACGGCAGAGTTGAATAAAATCCGAGTAACACCTTGCAAAAGATTCCATAAACTCGTGAGTTTCGCTCACGCCATGTTGGCATTCTTCATGCTATAGTTGGTTCAAGCATTATCGTTACTAAATAAAATGACATAGAAGTGCCGTCGCGATGCCGGACCTTCATAATGAATGGGGAAATTATGCGTGCTTTAGGTCCAATTGATCTTGTATTTTTAACGTTGGAAAGCCGCCGACAGCCGATGCATGTCGGTGGGCTCTTTTTGTTCAAGCTTCCCGAAAATGCACCGTCCGATTTTGTGTGGCAGTTTGTTCAGGAATTCCGCTCTTGCACCGAGCGTCCGGTACAGCCCTTTAATCAGGTCCTAAGCGGCTATTTTTGGGATAATGACAAAGAATTCGACATTGACCAGCATTTCCGCCATATCTCCCTGCCCAAGCCCGGTCGTATCCGTGAGTTGCTGACCTACGTGTCGCAAGAGCACGCGGCCCTACTCGACCGCGCTAAGCCCCTGTGGGAATGCCATGTCATCGAAGGCATCGAAGACAATCGCTTTGCCATGTATTTCAAGATCCACCATGCCTTAACCGACGGCATCAACGGTATGCGTCTAGTGCAGCGCGCTTTCTCCACATCCCCAACCCAAGAAACCACTGTACCGCTGTGGGCCGTGCGTGATTCACGCAACAAACGCGTGGGCATGACCATCAGCAAGACCAAAAACTTCCTGAATACAGCACTGATTCAAGCGCAGAGCGCACCAACGGTGATCAAGGAAGTCTATACCTCAATCACTGGCCGTAAGGATCCAGACTATGTCTCGGTCTTCCAAGCACCACGCAGCATCCTGAACCAGCCGGTCTCGGCGTCGCGCCGCTTTGCTGCGCAGTCCTATAGCCTTGAACGCATGCGTTTGATCGCCAAAAAATTGTCTGTCATGCTCGGTGATAGCGTTACCATTAATGACATCGTCCTCACCATCTGCTCTGGTGCCCTGCGCGCCTACCTCAGCAATCAAGATGCCCTGCCCAAAAAACCACTGGTCGCCATGGTGCCGGTCTCAATCCGTAAAGAAGGTGATGAGAGCGGCAATGCCATCGCTATCATTCTGGCGAACTTGGGTACTCATCTGAATACGCCGATGGAGCGTCTGGACGTGATCCGCCGCAGCATTAACAATGCCAAGCAGCGCGTCAAACGCATGACCAATCAGGAGTTGCTCAACTACACCGGTATCGTCTTCTCACTGGCTGGGGTCAATCTGGTCACAGGTGCAGCGCCACGCCGCCAAGCATTCAATATCGTGATCTCCAATGTCCCCGGTCCCAAAGAAACCCTGTACTGGAACGGTGCCATGCTGGATGCGCTCTACCCAGTCTCGATCGTCATGGATGGTCAGGCCGCCAACATCACGCTGACTAGCTACCGAGACAAACTCGAAGTCGGCATCATCGCCTGCCGCAAGACTCTGCCGAGTATCCAGAGTCTGCTCGGTCTGCTGGAGTACGAAATTGTCATTCTGGAGCGTCTGACGGCGGATATTGAGCTGGATGCATGATGTTATTTTGCGGGCTGGATCAGGTTCTATCCCTGTTCCAGTCCACAACACGTATACCGTACAAAAAATATGCGTCAAAACCGCAAATAATGCAAAAAAACCTCAGCAATTCTGCGTCAGTTTTGTTATCATGCGCCCCTTAAATTAGCTAATACTGCCAGGAATCCCCTAATGAGAGCTGATATTCATCCTGAATACCGTACCGTACTGTTCCACGACACCACTGTGGACAAATTCTTTTTGATTGGTTCGACTGTTAAAACCAACAAAACTCACACGCACACCGATGGCGAAACCTACCCATACGTTTCCCTCGATATTTCTAGCGCGTCTCACCCGTTCTACACCGGTGAAACCCGTCAGGTCAAAACCGAAGGTCGCGTGGCCAGCTTCAACAAGCGCTTTGCTGGTTTCGGCAAGAAAGCTGCCAACTAATCCGATCCGGCATCCTGCTTCAGAGATGCCACATCGATGCAAAAAGCCGAATAACTTCAAGTTATTCGGCTTTTTTGTATTTGAAGCAAACTCTTCATTTTTTTGGTATGGTTTATAACACTCAGTTTGACTGAAATCTGTGCCATGAAAAACACCACACAGCTCATTTACACGTTAAGCCTGATCTGGATGATCATGGGCTGGACTGGTGCGCTCACGCGACCACAGCCTGAATCCCTTGATCCACTGACGGTCCCTTACGCCTTCATCATGGCGGTGCTTTTCTTTCGTTGGTGCAAAATAGACGCCGCTCAACGTCAGATCAAACCCGGTGCATATCCTATGCTGGTTGGACTGATCGTCCCGATCGGGCTGCCATTATATTTATTTCATAGCCGCCGACCACGTCAAGCGTTATGGAGTAGCTGTAAAGCGATCGGCCTCGGCATCTTGCTGCTGATAGTCCAAGCAATCACCTTTGTTATAGGCCAATGGATGATCAATCAACACATCATCTCACCGTGGTATTAACACCCTAAGACAGCAAACCACTCATCGGCAAATAGGGGATCAACTGCCCCTCCTCGACCAGCGTACCCGTCTCCACAATCGCAAGCCCATCCGCCCAACTGGCTGATGCCAGCACACCACTGCTCTGATTAGGGTGCTGAATCAGATGTGTGCCATCGAACTGCACGCGCAGGTATTCGCGCCGCCCTTGCGCCTTGCGCCGGATGAAACCTGCGGGCACGAGCATTGCACGGGAGATGAGACGCTGACGCTGGCCTTGCAGTGCTTTAATAAACGGTAGGACGACGATCAGAAAAGTGACCCATACCGACTGCGGATTCCCCGGCAGACCGATCAGCGGGATATCGTTACCATCTGGACGCGTAACAGAGCCCCAAACCAGCGGTTTTCCCGGCTTGATGGCGATTTTCCACTGCTCAATGCGCCCGATGTGCTGCAGAATGTCTTTGAGATGATCCGCATCGCCGACCGAGGCACCACCCGACGTCAGGATCAAATCACTATCCCCTGCCGCTGCCTGCAGCGCCACCTCAATCAAGGCAGGATCATCCGGTAACTGCTGCACACGACGTATGTCCAGATGCAGCCGTGTCAGCAAAGTCGCAAGCATAGGGGCATTACTGTTATAGATCTGCCCAGCCTCGAGTGGCTGTCCAGGCGCAACCAACTCATCGCCAGTCGCCAGTATGCTCACCGCAAGCCTGCGATAGACCATCACCTCGGTCAGCCCCAGGCTTGCGAGCAGCCCGATCTCAGCCGCACCAAGACGAGTACCTTGACGCAACACCACATCCCCTTGGGCGATGTCCTGTCCTGCACGCCGGATATTGTCACTCTGTATCGGCTGATGATCGATACGAATCAGCGCCTGCGCCTCCTCGCCCTCGGTCGATAGTCGGGTAACATTCTCCTGCATGATCACCGTATCAAAGCCATCAGGGATTGGTGCCCCTGTCAGAATGCGGATAGCACTCTGCACACCGACCGATGATGCTGCGCCTATATGTCCGGCAAATATCGTCTGACTGACAGGGAGCTTCACGCCGACCAGATCAGGCCGCCAGACCACGGCATAACCATCCATCGCGCTATTATCAAACGGTGGTACATTCATGGTCGAAATCACGTCTTCTGCCAAGATTCGGCCATCGCTCTCAGAGAGTTCACAACGCTCAGGTAATGGCAGGGTCTGACTGGCATGCTCAATCAAACGCACAATCAGCTCATCAACAGGCAGTAATCCAGGAATGCTCATGATCTCCGCTCACAACAAAGAACTATTGCCTATCAGTATAATAGCTCTCTGCTCTGCGGACGTTAAAAAGCGCATACTTCGCGCGCAATCAATAGCCATGACCAGCAACTTCAGGTTTAAGTTGAGCCATAGTAAAAAAATAGCCTGAGTAACTGTTCTGCAACAAACCATAAAAGGCCTATCGACAGAACACTCAGGCTTTCTGTGAAATGAAACTTACAAACGTATGATCTGACACGAAGCGCAAAGCTTCAAAGGAGTTACTTCAGAACCATCCTGACTGGTATAGAGCCTTGATCTGTTTAACTCAGCATATGCCGCAGATCGTTGGCAGATGTATCACTCCTTGATACATCAGACAGGATGGAAACTTAGGCAGCAACGGATTTGCAGCAACGCTCTTTGAGCGAGGCAAATGCACTCAGGATCATCGCTTCGGTGATCTTGACTTCGCGACCTTGTTCGTCGATCAGATTGCACACGCCATAGGCAGCCTGCAGGGCAGCCAGACCCGCTTGTGCGATTGGATTTTGGATGCTTTGAGTGGACTGTTGCATAGTGCGTCTCCTAAACTGGTGGAAATAGACTCTATTTCCGGTACAGGGTCAGTATAGGAGTGAAACTCGGATCTGTACTGCCTTTTCGCACCCAAGCTGTAACAGACTATATTAAATGCGAATTGTTCCTGATTGCACAATCTACACTTTTTTGACACATTTTTTCGGATTTCATGCTGCTTTTTTAAACCAGAACAATATCATACTGTTCCTGAGTATAGAGACTTTCCGCCTGAAACTTGATCACGCGACCGATAAAATGTTCCAGATCGGCCACAGCAGCCGCTTCGGTCGATAATAATTTATCGATGATGGCGATGCTAGCAACGACCGTGTAGCCACTGGGTGCCTGATAGGCGCGCGCATAGCGCATGATCTCGCGAAAGATCTCATAGCAGACTGTATCAGCAGTCTTGACATAGCCCCGCCCCTGACAGGTCGGACACGTCTCGCACAGGAGATGCTCCAGTGACTCCCGAGTGCGCTTACGTGTCATCTCGACCAGACCGAGCTCCGAGACCTGCGTGATCTTGGTCTTGGCGTGATCGCGTTCCAGCATTTTCTCCAGCGCAGCCAGCACATCGACCTTGTGCGCTTCTTCCTGCATATCGATGAAGTCGATAATGATGATGCCGCCCAGATTACGCAAGCGCAGCTGACGGGCAATCACATGGGTCGCTTCTAAATTGGTCTTAAAGACGATGTCTTCCAGATTGCGCCCACTGACAAACGAGCCAGTATTGACGTCGATCGTGGTCATCGCCTCAGTCTGGTCAATCATCAGATAGCCGCCAGACTTGAGATCAACGCGTGAATGCAACGCTTTCTGCAGGTCTTCCTCGACATGGTGCAGGTCAAACAGCGGACGCTCACCCGGATAATGGCTGATGCGCTCAGCGACTATCGGGACAAATTCAGCAGCAAATTCCATAATCTTGGCATGCGCTTCACGAGAATCGACGTAGATCTTGGCGGTCTCTTCGCTCGCCAGATCACGGATGATGCGCTGCGGCAGGGGCAGTTCCTCGTAGATCAGATTACCCTGCACCTGCGTCATACGCTCCTGTATATGACGCCAGAGCTGGGCCAGATAATGCATGTCTCGCTCGATATCGGCGCGGCTGATGCCTTCTGCTGCGGTGCGCACGATGATGCCACCAGGCAAGCCGCTGACTTTCTGGATTTCTTCGATCACGTGCTTGAGGCGCTCGCGCTCCTCGCTCTGCTCGATGCGCTGACTGATACCAATATGCTGACCGTAGGGCATCAGAACCAGATAACGCGAGGGTATCGACAGATCTGTCGTCAGGCGGGCGCCTTTGGTGCCGAGCATGTCTTTCATGACCTGCACCGTGATCTGCTGACCGTTATGCAGCAGATCAAAGATATTTGGCGCGGTATGATTGCGCGGCCAGACCATATCGTTAACATGCAAAAACGCAGTGCGGCTCAGACCAATCTCGACAAAGGCCGCCTGCATGCCAGGCAACACACGCACAACTTTGCCGTTATAGATATTGCCAACCAGATCGCGTCGGGCAGAACGCTCGACGAACAGTTCCTGCGCAATGCCATTCTCAATCAGCGCGACCCGGCACTCCATTGGAGTGACATTGATCAGAATTTCCTCAGTCATGCCGTTATCCCATATCTCGTCATGCCATACATCAGGTACGGCAGTGCTTAAGTCTAATCCGTTATCATATATCCGGCCTGCTCAAGAAGCCTGAGTGTCTCCACCAGCGGCAAGCCGACCACATTGCTATAGCTGCCTTCGATGCGCGGAATAAAGCCCGCGCCCAATCCCTGAATGGCATAGCCACCAGCCTTCCCGATAGGCTCACCACTCGCCCAGTAGGCATGCATCTGTGCTGGTGTCAGCGTTGAAAACTCAACATCCGTGACGACCACCTGAACTCGGACTTGAGTCTCTGTCGCAACCGCAACACCGGTCATGACCTGATGCGTCCGGCCCGACAATCGCTCCCACATGGCAAAGGCATCCGCCTGATCACACGGCTTGCCCAAAATGTGCCCTTCAATAGTTACGGTCGTATCTGCTGCAATCACGATGGCATCGTGCGCATGCACAAGCTGCGCGAAAGCTGCTGCCGCCTTGGCACGCGCCAGTCGCGCGACATAGACCGCCGGCGCTTCATCAGGCAGTACCGATTCATCGATATCAATCACACAGGGCTGGAATGGCACACCGACCTGCGTCAGCAATGCTTTGCGTCGAGGTGAGGTCGATGCGAGATAAATCGTCCAGTCTGACATCATGATCCGCCATCCATACTCAGACACCGCGCCAGCGCTGCAGTATCGCATAGAGCACAGGCCAGATCAGGATACTGGGCAACAGCGATGCCCAATACCAGAGCGGCAGGACATTGCCCGCCAGACGCTGCCCCAAGAAATACAGCACCATATAGACGAACGTGACCAGAGCCGCGATGCCCCAGAGATTAAAAAACGTCAACATGCGTTTATTACGGGTAAGAAAGCGCACGGCATAGAGCAAGACCACAAACAGGAAGGCATGGAGGCCAATGATATTATCTAGTAGCAAATCCGTCAGGACACCGACAAAGAACGTAAACCAGACCCCGCACCACGCTGGCTGTAAAAGCACCCAGAATAGCACCAGCAAGAGCATGAAGTCCGGACGCCAGGCCAGCAGAAAATGCGGCAAAGGATAGACCGTGAGTATAGATCCGATCAGCAGGCTGATCGGGATGGCCCACATCGGGTCGGCCTTACCTGACAGGCGGCGGCCCTTCATCAGCAAGGAGACATTATTGCGCAGCATAATGTGGTTTCTCCAGTGCCTGATTGGGTTTACTGCCTGACTTACCAGTGGCTTTGGTTGTCACGCTATCCGTATGCGGTTGTTCTTTAGCCAGCGGTTCCGAGAAAAGAATCACGACGTGATGCCCCCCCTCAAGCAAGGCTTTGGGTTTGACGGCGATCTGGGCAAACTCGGTACTGCCGGTACGTGAGATGGCCGATACGATACCGACGGCATAGCCCGCCGGGAAGCGCTCGCCCAGCCCTGAGGTAAAGACTTGATCCCCTAGCTGTATGTCGGCCGTATTGGGCACATATTGCAGTGATAGTCGCCCACTGTCGCCGGTACCGTTCAGAATACCACGCATGCCAGTGCGCTGAATCCGCACCGAGACTGCGCTCTCTTTATCCGAGATCAACAGGATGCGCGAGCTATGCGTCATGACATCCATGAGTTGCCCGATCACGCCCTGATCATCCAGCACCATCTGCCCTGCGCTCAAGCCATCATCACTGCCCCGGTTGATCACCAGTATATGACGTAGGGGATCAGGATCAGTACCAATGATCTCACTGATCAGCATGCGACCATCGATGATCAGGGGCGTATTGAGCAGGCCACGCAGACGGGTGTTCTCAGCCGAGAGTTCGGCGAACTTTTGCAGACGAACATTGTTTTGCAGTAGTTCGGCTTTGAGTGCGGCATTCTCACGGCGCAGACGGTCTTCGGACTGGGCCTGCTCGGTGAGCCAGTCTCCTGACAGGATCGGATAGCTGGCAAATACATAGAGCGGGTCCATGGCCCTACGCACCAGATGTCGGGCCGGATTAAACCAGTCGGCATGCTGCCAGTCCGCCAGCATCAGTGCGATGGCCGTGATCGCAGCCAGTAGCGCCGGGCGCAGGGACTGGGCATCGCGGGCAAAAATATTCTGTTCCAACGACTACCCGCCTAAGAACGTATTGTGTTGATAAATGTGACAGCACCGCAGGTGTTCGCTGCGGTGCCTATAGACTACGTAATGTATATAATGCCTGATGCAGATACTGCCTGATGTGATAAGGCGATATCAACCCACAAATAGCATGTCGTAGTTTGGATTGTCGAAGTGTTCCAGCACCTTACCACCACCACGGGTTACGCAGGTCAGCGGGTCTTCGGCAACCACCACGGGCAGACCGGTTTCACGCGACAGCAGTTTGTCGAGGTTGCGCAGCAGTGCACCACCCCCGGTCAGTACGATGCCGCGCTCGGAAATATCCGCAGACAGTTCTGGCGGGGTCTGTTCCAGCGCAGTTTTGACGGCGCTGACGATGGAAGCCAGCGGATCGGTCAGTGCTGCCAGCACTTCATTGGATTTGACAATGAAAGAACGCGGCACCCCTTCGGCCAGATGGCGACCACGCACTTCGATCTCGCGATCTTCGCTGTCCGAATCCGGGAAGGCCATGCCGATCTGCTGCTTGATACGCTCAGCAGTGGTCTCACCGATGATACAGCCATGTTCGCGGCGCACGTAGTTGACGATACATTCGTCAAACAAATCACCGCCTACGCGCAGAGAATCCGAATACACCGAACCCGACAGCGAAATAATCGCGATCTCGGTAGTCCCGCCACCGATGTCCACGACCATGGAACCGACTGCCTGCTCAACCGGCATACCTGCACCAATCGCAGCCGCCATCGGCTCTTCGATCAGACGTACATCACGTGCACCAGCCTGCAGCACGGCTTCGCGGATCGCACGGCGCTCGACGAGCGTCGATTTACACGGTACACAGACCACGATACGCGGTGTCGGCGGGATCAGTCGTTTTTCATGCACTTTATGGATGAAAAACTGCAGCATGGTTTCGGTGACTTCAAAGTCGGCAATCACACCGTCTTTTAACGGGCGAATCGCGGAAATATTGGCTGGCGTACGCCCCAGCATCTGCTTGGCATCCAGCCCGACAGCGGCGACGGTCTTCTGATGCCCGCTATGACGGATGGCAACGACGGTTGGCTCATTCAGGACGATCCCCTTTCCCGGGGCATAAATCAATGTATTGGCAGTACCAAGATCGATGGCAAGGTCGGTCGAAAACAACCCAAACAGACGCTTAAGAATCACAGGTTTTTCCTGAATAAAAGGGGGAATCGGCAAGGCCATAACTTTAAACGAAAGGACGGGTAGGAACAAGCCATGACATGTGACCACGTCAGACAATCCCAGGACTTTCTTCAAGTGTTTACAAGTGGTCAACACCGTCACATCAGGCAGGAAATGACTTGATTTGTGGTGTATTTTTCGGCACTTTACAGATGATCGCCAGCCCTACGATGATCATTTTGAGACAGTTTTCAGGTGCTTTCCAGATGGAAAGTCACGATATTTTTTACATAAAAAAGCCGAAGCACCCTCAATCGGTAATTCCTGATCAAGAACTGCAATTTGTGAATGTATTTCTCCCGCCGCCTCCTTTATCATAAGCGGTCAGGAAAACACGACTATCCCAGCCATCATCCTGTTGGCATCTCCCTATCCCAGATACAACGGCTCGTTGTGACGGGTGACCCGCATTGATCACAATGTCGATCTGGAGAATGCACGCATGGTCAAGGAATGATTTTTTTGATTTGAGTAACCTCATGACAACTTCTAGCACCAACAGCGCACTGACCGCCAGCGACATCGAAAAAATCGCCCGTCTCGCCTACCTGAACATCAGCGCCGCACAAGGCCAGCACTATGCCGCCGACCTCAGCAATATCCTTGCGCTCATGGATCACCTAAAAACGGTCAATACCGATGGTATCGAACCCCTGAAAAGCCCGTTTGATAACGCACAGCCGCTGCGTAACGATGCGGTGACCGAGCCGAATCGCCGTGATGCCTATCAGGCGATTGCCCCAGCCGCTCAGGATGGTCTGTATCTGGTGCCCAAGGTTCTGGATTGATTTCACGCTGCTCTGACAGATGGTTTGATGGCTCTTTGGCCCATTTCTAATCTGTTTAGATTTTCGATAGCTGCGCTATTTTTGATGATTTTACTATTTTCGATGGTTTCACTATGACTGAACTTCATCACCTGAGTATCCGCGAACTGTCTCAAGGCCTTACCGCCAAGCAGTTCTCGTCAGTTGAACTCACCCAGCATTACCTGACCCGTATTGATCGTATTGATCAGAGCTTAAACAGCTATATCACCGTGACCCACGATCTGGCACTGGCGCAAGCACAGGCCGCAGACCAACTGCGTGCAGCAGGACAAGCCGGCGTACTGAGCGGGATTCCGATTGCACACAAGGATATCTTCTGCACGACAGGTGTCCGTACCTCGGCAGGCTCCAAGATGCTGGACAACTTTATCTCGCCTTATAACGCCACCGTGGTCGCGCAATGTCTGGATGCGGGCCTCGTCATGCTGGGCAAGACCAACATGGACGAATTTGCCATGGGCTCCAGCAACGAGAACTCCTACTACGGCGCAGCCTTAAACCCATGGAACACCAGCCGCGTGCCCGGCGGCTCATCCGGTGGCTCGGCTGTCGCCGTCGCGGCCGACCTTGCACCCTTCGCTACTGCCACCGACACTGGCGGCTCGATCCGTCAGCCTGCGGCCTTTTGTGGTCTTACGGGGCTTAAGCCCACCTATGGTCGCGTCTCGCGCTTTGGCATGATCGCCTACGCATCGAGTCTCGATCAGGGTGGTCCGATAGCCCGTAGCGCCGAAGACTGCGCTTACCTGCTGCAAGCCATGGCAGGTCACGATGCCAAGGATTCAACCAGCGTCAGCCAGCCGGTCGAAGACTATCTCGCCGCCTTGCAGACCAGCAATCCCGACAAGCCGCTGCAAGGTCTGCGCATCGGTCTGCCACGCCAGTATCTCGCCGATGGTCTGGATCCGGATGTCAAAGCCCGTGTCGAAGACGCACTCAAAGTCATGGAAAGCCTTGGGGCAACGCTGGTCTGGATCGACCTGACTACGACCGATGCCGCGATCCCGGCTTACTACCTGATCGCGCCAGCAGAAGCATCCAGTAACCTGTCGCGCTACGACGGCGTACGCTTTGGCTATCGCTGTGACGCCCCTAAAGACCTTATGGACCTGTACACACGTTCACGGACCGAGGGTTTTGGTGAAGAGGTACAGCGCCGTATCCTGATCGGGACCTATGCCCTGTCGGCAGGCTACTATGACGCCTACTATGTCAAAGCACAAAAAATCCGCCGTCTGATCCAGAACGATTTCCTCGAGGCCTTCGAGCAATGCGACGTGATCGCCGGTCCAACCGCACCGACCGCCGCCTATGCCTTAGGTGCCAAGAAAGATCCGGTCGCCATGTATCTGGGTGACATCTACACCATCGCCGTCAACCTCGCCGGTCTGCCAGCGATCAGCGCACCGGTTGGCTTTGATACCAGCTATCACGACAAGGAAGGCATTGACCACGATCACTGCCCACCGTTGCCGGTCGGCCTTCAGCTCATCGGCCCCTACTGGTCCGAAGCGCGTCTGCTGTCGGTGATTTACCACTACCAGCAGCATAGCGACTGGCACAAGGCCCGAGCACTTGAGACCACCGCTACGCAAGGAGTAACAGCATGAGTGCAACAAGTCAGCTCATCCACGGCTGGGAAGTGGTGATCGGTCTTGAGATCCACTGTCAGCTCGACACCCAGAGCAAGATTTTCTCTGGTTCTGCCACGACTTTTGGTGCTGAGCCGAATACGCAAGCCAGTCTGATCGACCTCGCTCTGCCCGGCACCCTGCCAGTCCTGAACCGCGAAGTCGTCAACAAAGCCATCCGCTTTGGCCTTGGCATCGATGCCGAGATCGGTCGCGCTTCGGTCTTTGCCCGCAAGAACTACTTTTACCCCGACCTGCCCAAAGGCTATCAGATCAGCCAGATGGATCATCCTATCGTGGGCAAAGGTCATATCGACATCGTGCTGGAAGATGGCACGAGCAAGCGTATCGGCATTACCCGTGCGCATCTTGAGGAAGACGCCGGTAAATCCCTGCACGAAGACTATGCCGGCATGAGCGGCATCGACCTGAATCGCGCAGGCACACCGCTGCTTGAGATCGTCAGTGAGCCCGACATGCGCAGTGTTGGCGAAGCGGTCGCCTATGTGCGCGCCATGCATACCCTCGTGCGCTGGCTTGGCATCAGCGATGGCAACATGGCAGAAGGCTCGTTTCGCTGCGACTGTAACGTCTCGATCCGCAAGCCCGGTCAGCCGTTTGGCACACGCTGCGAACTCAAGAACATCAACTCTTTCCGCTTCATCGAGCGTGCCATCAATGCCGAGATCGAGCGTCAGATCGACCTCATCGAAGGCGGTGGTAAAGTCATCCAGCAAACCCGCCTGTATGACCCGAACAAAGACGAAACCCGCGCCATGCGCAGCAAGGAAGAAGCCAACGACTATCGTTACTTCCCCGACCCGGACCTGCTACCCGTCCATGTCAGCGACCGCGAAATCGACACCATCAGAGCCGCATTGCCTGAGCTGCCTGTAGCACGTAAAGCGCGCTTCGAATGTGCCTATGCCTTGAGCGAATACGATGCCCGCATCCTCAATAGCTCACGTGAACTGGCTGATTTCTATGAAAGTGCGCTGACTGTCGCAGGCGCAGCGCAAGCCAAACCCGTCGCCAACTGGGTGATGGGTGATTTGCTCGGCGCACTCAACAAAGCCGAAAAAGAACTGGCTGACTCGCCAGTGACCCCGACTCAGTTGGGCGGCCTCGTCGCCCGTATCGCCGACAACACCATCAGCGGCAAGATCGCCAAAGTGGTCTTTACCGAGATGATGCAGGGCGGCGGCGAATCCGCCGACCAGATCATCGAGGCCAAGGGCCTCAAGCAGGAAACCGATACCGGTGCCATCGAAGCCATCATCCGTGACGTCATCGCTGCGAATGAAAAAATGGTCGAGGAATACCGTGCAGGTAAAGAGAAAGCCTTCAACGGTCTCGTCGGTCAGATCATGAAAGCCTCCAAAGGCAAGGCCAATCCCGGTCAGGTCAATGAACTGCTGAAAAAACTGCTGGATGCCTGATCTTCACCGATGGTGATAACTTAATGTGACAAAGTCCCTGAAGTCTGATGATTTCAGGGACTTTTTTATAAACAAACACGAATGATATATGTCGATACAGAGCAACACTAGCCTGTGTCTAGCTTGACTGGTAGCATGCAAGCCATCTCAGCTCAATCATCTCCGACCCCATGAAGCGTTATCTGAATTCCAAAACGATTGTTGTTGTGACCGTGCTGATCTGCACCGGACTCCTCGCTGGCTGCTCCAAAGAACCGTCTGAAGATGACATTAAAACCGCGTATCGCAACGAGGTCGAGCAGACCAATACCCTTGCTCACCGTCTCGGTGGTGACGCACTCTCGATAAAGGTCAATGATCTCAAAAAACTGGGCTGTAAAGCCACGGATCAGAAAGGCCAATACCTGTGTCAGGTCGAAATCGACACCACGCTTCCCTTGCTGGGACTTCAGCATACCAATACCAGCCTGACCTTGGGTCAGGGTGATACCGGTCATGGTCAACAAGGTTGGGTTGTCATTCGCGGAGCTACAGAGTAATCCGATACGCATACCAGAGGAGATGAGAACCAGTCAATCGCCGCTTAAAGATGAATATTGTGTAGCATGAATGTAACTATCTTATGCACAATATCTCCAAACAAGTTCGTTATAATGAAAAGTATGAACTTCAGCATGAGTATCTACGCAATTGCGCGCATAGATACGTTGCACGATGCTGTCAGGGATGAAAGTTTTTTCATACTTTTAAGCTAGGCGATCATGCGGGCAAATCGAATCTTTTACATCCTCCTCACCCTTTGCGTCATTATTTTTGGTGCATCGACCCTCTATCGTGCCGCTTGGGACTCGGTCCAGCGCACCGATTACACGGTATACACCGCTGCAGGGCAAGCTATCCTCGATCATCAGGACATCTATCTGGCTCAGAACGCGCGAGGCTGGCGCTATGTTTATCCACCGCCCTTCGCAATTCTCATGGTACCCTTAAGCCAGATCCCGCTCGCACTGGGGGCCTTGATCTGGTACTTGATCAGTGTCTTGTCGATCGGGGCATCAGTCATGATGTCTGCAGCACTCCTCGACAACACCAGACTCAAAAACAAAGCCTATCTGGTCTATGGTTTGCCCCTGCTAAGCCTCTCCGTGCTATTGGTTTCGGGCGCGATGCGTTGTCAGGCTTCGCCGTTTATGTTCTGCTTTATGATTGCCACGTTTTATTTGCATCTAAAGCAGCGTCCCGTTTTCGCTGGCCTTAGTTTGGCCTGTGCAGCCATGCTAAAAGTTTTCCCGATTGTGCTGATCGCCTATTTTATTATCCAGCGGCAATGGCGCACCGTGATTGCAACCGGTGTCGGTCTTATCCTGCTCGGTATCGTTTTGCCCAGCTTGTACTGGGGCTGGCAATTTAATTTCGATCAAATCCTGCGCTGGTTAGATGTGGTCGGTCATCCTGCCATGATGCACAACAGTGACCGCGCCCAGATGACCTCACTCTACGCCCAGTTGCTAGATACCACCAAACCACGCAATCAGTCGCTTGAGTCCCTATTCTTAAGCGTTGATATGCCCGCGTATCTGACGCACTATGCGGTCGGTGCTGCCGCGATGTTGATGCTCGGTGTGATGTGGGTAACTGCACGCAGTCTCCAATTGCCGGTGGATCGAAGTATAGGTCTAGGTGAAATTAATCTCAGCCCATTACAAAAAAACCTGCCAACTGATACTCAGTCCAGTCAAGAACGTGCCAGCACAGTACGTATCGAAGATGCCTTGCTCTGTAGTGCATTTTTGATCTGGTCACTGCTGATCACGCCGATCGCCGAGACCCATTATTTCGGCGCACTGCTGCTGCCCTTGACCATGCTGATCGGCTATGTTGCCCAGAGTCAGCAGACGCATCAGCACAAGGTCCGATTTATTGCCTCTGGCGGAATCATCATGTCTGTCGTTATGATCCTGATCACCATCGATCCGGTCGCAATCTGGCGTCCGTTGTGTATGGTCTCCATCCTGCTCTGGCTGCTGTGTATCCATCTGATCTGGCTACGTCAGGGCGACCGCAGCATGGCGTCGCGCCTGTCGATTGCGCTACCAACCATATCAAAGCCGATAGATCACAATGCCTAAAGGCTCAGCCATCAAAAAAACAAAACCTGCAATTGCAGGTTTTGTTTTATTAGAAGCTAAGCGCCTATGTCTTAAGCCTGCTGCAGCCACTGCCAGTACTTAAGCATACCTTGTTCAATACTGATTTCCGGTCGCCAGGCAAAATCGCGCTCGACCTGATGAATATCGAGAATCACAGCCGGAATATCAAAATTGCGGCTGGGCTGATAAACCACATCAGGCACACAGCCGGAAATGGCTTCTGCCACCCGCAGGATATCCCGCAGCGAATAGCCGTCACCACTGCCCGCGTTATAAGTCATGGCAGGCGACTTGGCTACGGGCGCATCCATGACCTGTAACGCAAGCCGAGTCACATCATCAATATAGATATAGTCACGCACGACCCGACCATCGCCCCAGATGGTGATGGTCTTCTGCCGCAAGATACTCATGAGCACGGTCGCGATAAAACCCTGCACACCAATCTTCATCTGGCGTGGACCGTAGGGATTCGCCAGCCGCAGGATCGTGGATGGCATGCCGTACAACTCACCGTACATATGCAGATACTTCTCGATGGCGACCTTGATGATGCCATAGGAGTTCTTAGGGTCCAGCGGATGCTGTTCGGGGATCGGTATCGTCTGCGGCGTACCATACACCGTACCGCCAGAGGAGAAATAAATCAGTTTTTTGGTCGGCATGGTACGCAGCACTTCGAGCATGCGCACGGTCGCAACCAGATTGCTCTCGATGTCTGCGACCGGGTCCTGATTGGAGGTCGCAGGAATGGTGCTCGACACCAGATGCAGGATCACTTCCGCCGCCTCAAGCAATGGCGTGATGAAGGCCATATCCCCGCTATTGCCATAATGAAAACTGACCCGTCCGGGATAGAGACCTTGGTCATGGCGATGCACGTCGGCCAGTCGTGGCTCACGCCCCACCACCATCACATCATCCCCTCGCAGCGCCAATGCATCGACCAAATGCGATCCAATAAACCCGGTCCCGCCGAGCACCAGCACGCGCATCAGGCGTTACTCTCAGGCGTGATAAAGCCTGCGGCTTCTTTCTGCGCGATCACGTCCTCATATACGGCTTCGACACGTTTGACCATATTTTCAAGAGTCAGCTCGTTATCGGCCTTGTCCCATACCGGTTGCATCAGGTCAAACCAAGCTGCGCGCTCCACCTGAATCCACTTCAGCTTCACGGTCAGGGCAGCAACATCATCCACAGGCACGATTAGTTCGCGCGGCAGGAAATCCTGCACCATCGGGATATCGGTCGCAATGATCGCACGATGTGCCAGCAGCCCTTCAACAAACACATAGGCAAAGCCTTCGTTACGCGATGAGATCAGCATGCCATCACTGACACTCAATAGCGACATGGCATCACTGCGATAGCCCGCAAAGACCACGTGCGCGCCACTGTCTTTGGCCTGTCGCTCAAGCAACGCCCGCTCAGGGCCATCACCGATCAAGAGACACTGACTGCCCGCCGCTGCCAACGCAGGGATCAGGATATCGAAGCCCTTGGCAGGCACAAACCGCCCCACAGCACAGAACACCGGTTTACTGGCATCAAAGCCAAACTCCTCGACCAAACGCGCACGTGTCCAGCCCTGCCGACCCGACGGCACGATGCCGTTATAAATACAACTAACGGGAATATTCAGACTGCGCCCGCTCAAGAGACCATCATTACCGCCTAAGATCAGATGATCCATGCGTGCAAAAGCCGTTAAGGAGGATTTCTGGTTATGCATAGAAGCGACCAAGCCCAGTGCCTTGGGTAGGAATGGCTTGAGATTTGCCAGAATGATCGTGCCTTTGCTCGCCTGTGCATGCACGATGTCAAAGGTATGCCGCTTGAGGATCGCGCGGACATCATAGAGCAGGAAAGGGCTCTGTCGGTTGCGGTCCAGATTGACCACAAAAACCTGTACCGCGTCACTGAAACGGTGTTCCATCACCGGATGCACAATGACCGATACCTCATGATAGAGCGCGAGCGCATTGGCCAGCTCGACCACATGGCGCTCAAGCCCACCCTCACCCCAGCTAGCCAGCAAAAAACAGATACGCATGACGTGTGTACTCTTATATTCCTTTGGGTGCTGCAGGCCCTTTAAACCTGAGCATGACTCAATAATTGATCCCGGGCCGCATCCAGATGAGCCACTTGCTGGGATAATGAAAATACCGTTTGTGCTCGCTGCCGTCCTTGTGCCGCAAGCTGTAGCCGTTTTAGGGGATTATCCATCAAATCACCAATCGCAGCCGCAAGGCTCGCCGCTGTGACCGGATCCACCACGATCGCCGTATCACCGACGACTTCCCGCAACCCACAACTGCTTGAAGTGATCACGGCACAGCCTGCGTCCATCGCCTCAAGCGTAGTACGACCAAAGGCCTCAAGCCCCGTCGAGGGACTGACCGCAATCGACGCCTGACTGAAGACCTTTAGCACTTCACCATGCGCCACATGACCACGAAAATCGACCTGATCCGCAACTTTTGCAAGCGCTGCATAGACCGACTGCTCATAGCTGGACTTGCCCGCCTCATGCCCAAAGCCCCAGGCACCCAAGAATTCAACTCGCCAGTTGGGATACTGCGGCAAAAGTTGCGCCAGTGCTTCGGCCAGCTCCAGCACGCCTTTTTCCGGGATGAAGCGTCCGGCATAGACGATCCACGGTTTACGACTTTCACTCGCATCTAATACCGTGATATTTTCGGATACAGGCAACGCGTTGTAAATCACCTCGGCCTTCTCTGCAAGTATCGGATCGACACCGTCCAGAATGCGCGTACGTACATAGTTGCTCACACAATAGACCCGATCCAGTGTCGCAAGCAGTGTCTGCCGCTCAGCCACAGTCCGACCGCCATCCATACCCTGCGGATCATTATGCAAATGCACCGTCACCCGCCGCATGGGCAAATGTTTTTTAATATTGAGTGCCAGCGGAATCCGGTTATGCACTTCGACCAGTTGCATCTCAGGCTGTGTACGCAATGCCTGCACACAGGCGATGCCATAGGCGCGATTTCGACCATAAATCCACGACAGCTTTGCATCAATATGACGATAGGCCATATCATCAAAATGTTCAGGCTGACCGCCAAACACCACCAACGCCTGCCGATAACGGCTCGCCAGACTAAAGGCATGCACAGTCAGTGCAACCGCTCCGGCATCCTGACGGCGAAAATTCTCGCGGCTGGGCAGGATTACCGCAATGCCTGCACCCAATAACGGCACTGCTAGCGTCTCAAGTGGATCATTTGCCATACGTTCACTCATCCTTGATTGACCTGATCACTCATCAGTAGTCTGAGGTGTGGCCTGATCGGCTGGTAACAGACGCTGGGCATCCATGACCAGCATGCCGGCCTGCCAGTCCAGATGATGGATCGCGCGCTGACCGATCACATCACCATAGATCGTCCACAGCCGCTGTTCCTGATACTCGGTCGGCGTGAGCCGCACAATCTGGCTCAGATTAATGCCGTGCCCATAGCGACGCAGACAATCCTGCGACGGGCGCAATAGACGTCCGGCAGCATCACGGAAGATCCGTCCGCCGGGACGCCCAGACCGGAAATCGCGCACCAAGGGATTTGCGGCATGCGGGGTCCAGTTCGTTGAGAGCGGACTATCAGCATAGTAGGCAAATAGGGACTCATTGATGCGCACGCGGCCCTGCTTGGCGGCACAGAGCAGCCACCAGCGCCCGTCATGTTCGATCAGGGTCGGATCGGCGATTTTGATACCGTCGATCAGGGTCTTTACCCGCTCCCAGCGCAGAGGAAACTGGGTACAGCGATAGAGATCGACCCGCTTGACCTCGGCTTTCTCCGGAATCATGTACAGTTCCCCTTCATGCTCAAAGAGGAACGGATACGAGAGATGATGATCCTCCTCGATCACGGGTACCGCCTCACCGATCGGCCGCCCGCACCCATCCACCTCAATCACACTGATCCGACCACGCCAAGTCGAAAACGGGAAATCCTCAAAAAAAATATAATGCCGTCCATCCCGTACCCAGACAAAAGGGTCTGCCCAGAAGGCCTGTCCCGGCGGATAGATGGCATGCAGTCCTGCGACATTCGGCTCTGCGACTACCGCCGCTTGCGTTGCAGCCCCAGCCAGCAAGAACCATTGCTGCTGAAAACCATGCTCCTCAAGCTTATCGGCCTTGCGCCCTGCGCGGCGAATACCAGCCTGCTGCCATAGCTGCCACTGTCTAAGCACATACTGAAACAACGCACGTATCATGTCTTGCATCCATCTTGAATCTGATTTTCGCTCAGGGCTCGCGGCGCTGATCGTCGGTTTGGTGCGTTACACTATATTCATACAGTTTGGCTTCTTTGAGAAATGCATAAAATGCATTAATCATACTGCCGATAAATCCGCGCCGACCATTCAAAAAATCGCGTCGGATGATAAAAGATTTCAAAAACACCAGCGGCATGACCAGCACCAGCTTGAGCATCGACGGACGCTTGCTTTTTCTACCCTTCTCTTCAGCCTTGAGGCTCGAGTAACGATTATTTTTATCCACCTTGACCGTGATATCGATCAGACCATAGTGATAGATCGGTCCTTTGGCTTGACGGACAACACCATCCACCAGCACCATCTCATGTGCATCGTTCGACAGGTCATAATGTCCCTTGTCGCGCCGGAAGAAACGCACCTTGGCATTCTGCTTGGTATAGGGATGTGCGACTTTGCCCATGAAGGAATCACGGATCGGCGTGATCAGCCCATCAATCCGCGCATCGCCCTGCCCCATGAGACCATCGGCTGCAATCCACTCACGAATCTCCTCACGCAGCTCTGGCGACAGCTCCTCATCGCCATCCAGATTTAAGGCCCACGGTTCATGGCACAGGCTTAAAGCCAGCGACTTCTGTGCAGCATAGCCCAGCCAGTCCTGATGCTGGATGCGCACATTGGGATATCGCGCCGCGATGGCATACGTATCATCGGTACTGCCCGAGTCCAAGATCAAGACTTCTTTAAAATCACGCACGCTGTCCAGCAAGGCTTCCAGCCACTGGGCATTATTTTGTGCCACAATATATACACTACAGGCAATACTCATAAACGGTAACGTCCCCGGGCCAACGCAATCCTCATCTGCAAACGCGACATCTCGCCATGGGTACTGACACGTGGTAGCTGAAAGCGATTGGCATCCGTCACAGGTTCGATTCGCTTGCGGGTACTCACCGCACTACTATAGCCGGCCTCACTCACCATCACCTCATGGCGCGCATCATAGCGGCCAAAGGGATAGGCAAAGCTTCGACACTCACCCACCAGCTCACGCACCCGCTGACCCGACTGGATGATCTCATCACGCGCCTCTTCATCCGGCAGCCGGCTCAGATTGACATGATGCACGCTATGCGCGCCAAACTCGATCAGCCCCGATGCCTGCATTTCCTCAATCTGCTGAGGGGTCAGCTTGTCAATCTCGGGAATCTCAGGTGCAAGATAAATCGTCGCCCGCGCCTGATATTTCTTTAAGAGCGGATAGGCATAGCGATAGTTATCGGCAAAACCATCATCAAAGGTCAAGGCCACCAGACCGCGATGGTCGGATGCTTGCATCAGCTCGGATACGGTCACAAAGTGTCGGCCCTGCCGCACCAAGAGTTGCAAAAGCACCTCAAAGCGCTCCGGTGGCATATTCATGCCCGATGGCGCCAAGAGCGGCGTCACCTGATGCAGCATCACCAGACGCGGCCATGCCGCGCTCCTCGGTGGCAGCCAGAAAGTATGCTGCCCCAGCCAATACAGGACAGCCACCACAAGGATCAGACTGAGTAAAATCTCTGCGATCAGCATTGATATCACACCCGCTTATTATGCACTTGCAGCAACCGAACGCCCACTGTGCAGGGCACGCGCCAGCGCCCAGCCGACCAGAAGCCATACCAGACCGGCATAGTTATTGGTCTGCATGCTCATGGATGAAGTCAGAGGCCAGAACACCATCACCAGAGAGACAAACACCACAGCCGACTGCAGTGGCTGCGCCTTAAACTCAAGCCCGCGCTTTAATGTGCGGAAAATCATGAACAAACAGAGCAAAAACAGACACAGGCCAATGATGCCATTTTGTGACAGCCATTCCAGATAAATATTGTGAGGATGTACTTCACAGCCTTCATCAGGATGCATGGCGACCGGCAGCGCCTCACAGGCCTTATTAAAATAACGCGTTCCCACGCCAATCACAGGCGACTCGCGCCAGACCACGATGGCCGTATGGAACACCTGATAATAAGAGCTATGCTGAAAATCGGCGAGCTGCTGAAAGAAACTCTCGATCGTGCGGGCAAACATCTTGGGTGCGAGGAGTGCACCCGCCACAACCAGTGCCACCGCACCACCCAAGGCACTCAGGATAAAACGGTAGGACAGTTTTTCCTTGAATATTAATGCCAAAATCAATACCGCATTAACCATACCAAACAGCAGGAAGACGATCCGCTCACCCGTCAGGAAAGCAAATGCCTGCGAGAAGGCGACCATCGCCATCACGAGGGCAATAAAACGCGGCTTGGGCAGATCACGTGCAGCATAGAGCATCGCCACCAGCGCCATCGGATAAATCCGCAAACCATAACTACCCGGCATCACCTTGGTATAAGGTCCGGTGAGACGGGTCGGAATCGGCGACACATGACCCAGAATATCGCGACCAAAAATGTACTGGATGATCGAGTCCACTGCAATAAACAGAAAGATCACCAGCGCCGTCCTTTCAAACAGCCGCAGACGCGCCTCTGAACGAAAGACGATACAGCTGAACACCAACGCCATGGCAGGCCAGCGAATTGCAATCAGCGACTGCTCCAGCGAATACTTCAGGTCAGCCGAGAATGGCGTGGTCACGACCAGCATAAACAGCCACAACAGCAGGAACACCTTAAACCACGCCTGCTGACGGATCTCGTGTCCTGGATGCTTGAACCAGAAATAAGCCAGAAACAGGGCCGACAGTGACGCGGTGATATCGGACGAGACGCGTGAGCCCAGAATCAAGACCGGGATCAGTATCAATAGCGCTTTGGTCGCCTGACTCAAAGTCTCGCCATTCCCTGAAATACCTGCGCCAGAGATGGCTGGTGATGTTCCATTCGGATTCGTCATAACTGCCTCAAAAATGCATCAAACTGATTCAAAAAAACCATTTGTTTTATATCAGATGTCCATGTGAGATCGGTGCAGATCATCTCCATGGTCATCGTTTTATCCTCATAGTCTGGATTTTCACATGTGGTCTTCATGCAGGCGCGTCAAAAGCCACACAGCCGCCCGATCCGCCTCGGCCACCGGCTCCACAGGTGCAAACGTCTCTCCAGCAAAGTACGCCGATACCGGTAAGAAGCGCCGCATCGACAACAATACATCGGTCGCCTGTGTCACCGTATCGGTCTTGATCTGCTGCATCGCCAGCACTCCGACACGACAGCCTGCCGTAAGTGCTTCAAACAGCATGGAGCCGCTATCCTGCGTCACCCAGACCACATCCGCAAGCTGCAACTGCTCAAACAGCCAGCCACGTGGGGTTTCATCGACTGGACACAGATGGATACGCGACACTCTCTCAGCGCCCAATGCTCCGCGTAAAGTCTCAATAAAATGACTCGGGGTACGCCGTGATGTGGTCAGCCAGATGCTCGTCACTTCAGCATCCGCCAGCAGTCGCTGTAGCAAGGATTGCAGTTGATCCAGCATCAGCACATCCGACCAGTCAAAGCGTTTTGACGCCCCGCCCAAGAGAATCAGGTGCTGTCCCGGCACATGCCGGTGTTCGTTTTGCAGGGGATTCAGCACACCTTGGGAGATAAAGACTTTAGACGGCATGGGTGGCGTCGGCACCGAAAAATCATGGGCTGGCATCAGGGCATAGTCGAACCATGCCAGCGGCAAAGACGGCCGCATCAGCACCACACTCTTGCTCGCAGGAAAACAGCGCCTGAGCAGGATCAGCACGAGGTGAGTCGCATGACCGATACCGACGATCAGATCCGGGGCACCCTGCTGCTGCAAAGCATCAGCAAGGATCTGCGGCAACTGCCCAACCCGACCACCCGATATTCCGTAAAAAAACAACGCCAGCCGCGACAAGTCTTTGGACTGTATATCGAGCACATGGACGGTTTGACCAGCACGCTCCAGCGCGACAAAAAGGCCACGCGCCTGAGCCACGTGACCCGCCTTGCCATCACTTAAGTGCCAGATATTCATCTTACGACCAACCCATCCTCATGTAGAGACCTCTCCGTGGTCGATCTTTATGTCCTGCTTATGCCCTGCCGGGCGATCATGCCGACACCATACCACAAATCATGGACATCCGACTCCGTCTGCCCGAAGTTTCATGACGATAAACACATTCACGCCGCACATAAATCAACGGCTTGCCCCCATCACGAGAGCAAGCCGTCATACCCCAGTCAAATCACATACGGACTTAGATGAAAGTCAGCCAGTCAATGTGTTTTGGATTTTTGCCATTCACCGTATCGAAGTACAGTTGTTGCAGTTGAGTCGTCAGCGGACCACGACGACCCTCGCCGATCTGACGACCATCGACTTCGCGGATCGGGGTCACTTCAGCAGCAGTACCAGTAAAGAACGCTTCGTCGGCAATGTAGACTTCGTCACGGGTCAGACGCTTCTCGATCACCTTGATGCCGAGGTCTTCGGCCAGATTGATCAGAGTGGCACGGGTAATACCGTTCAGGCAACTGGTGACTTCAGGGGTGTACAGTACGCCATCACGCACGATGAAGATGTTCTCGCCCGAGCCTTCCGCCACATAGCCTTCCGGATCCAAGAGCAGGGCTTCATCAGCACCGGCAGCCAGTGCTTCCTGCAGGGCCAGCATGGAGTTGCTGTAGCTGCCGGTCGCTTTGGCGCGCGTCATGGTGATGTTGACATGGTGACGCGTCAGCGAGCTGGTCTTGACTACAATGCCGCGTTCAAGGGCTTCTTGGCCCATATAGGCAGGCCATTCCCAAGCAGCTACGATCACACGAACGCTGAGGCCGGTCGCACGCAGACCCATGGCTTCGGAGCCGTAGAATGCCAGCGGGCGGAAATAGGCAGACTTGAGCTTGTTTTCACGCATCACACTGATGTGTGCAGCATTAATCTCATCCTGGCTGTAAGGAATCTTCATATTCATGATATGGGCGGATTCAAACAGACGGCGGGTATGTTCTTTGAGTTTAAAGATTGCTGGTTTCGGGTTCTCTGCAGTACCGGTGTTGTAGGCACGCACGCCTTCAAACACGCCCATGCCGTAGTGCAGGGTGTGGGTCAGCACATGGATCTGTGCTTCACGCCAGGGAACCAGTTTCCCATCAAACCAGATAAAACCATCACGGTCAGCCATACTCATGGCAACTCTCCATTACATTGCACAACTGCCAAATCAGCAGTCTCTCAAATCAACACATGGGCACAAGTACATGAGGAGAATACCATCTTTACCTCCTACCCCTGCGCCCACTCTCAATTACAAAAACAACCAAGGATAAAAACAGCGCGACATACTCATGTATATCCTGAACATCAGTCACCGCAAATTTCAACAACCACAAATTTCAAAAAAAGCCGAATTCAGGCCGGCTATACAGCAAGCTTGCAACGACAGAACTCGACAGGCTCGGTACCAAGGAATACGCCAGAATCGTCTATGCTTTAGGGCACGGGCGGCTGTATCCTTAAGCACCTATGAGATGTTGCCAGAGAGCACGAACCGTAGTGCGGGTATCCAGCCAGTCCGCGGCGCGCACCTGCAATGATCGATTTGCAAGGGCCAGACGGTGGCTTTCAAAACGTTCGCGTAAGTACGCATCCGTCAAGGCAGTCGCATCAGTGCGGGATAAGCGACCAGCAGTTGCCAAGGCGTCCAGTATGCGTACATTGTCTGAGTAGTGAGCAAGCGCAGGTTCTGCATTCGCCCAAGCCAACACGCCGTATTGTGCCATAAACTCAATATCGACGATACCGCCCGCATCCTGTTTAAGATGAAAAATCCCGTTTTCCTGCTGGGTTTTAGTGGAGCCCAGATGATCCAGCATCTTTTGTCGCATGGCCTGCACTTCGGTGCGCACCACCGCCTCATCGCGAGGCTGCGTCAAGACCCGCAGACGAATGGCATCAAAGCCCGCTCGGACCTCAACATCTCCAGCCACACTCCGCGCCCGGCATAGCGCCTGATGTTCCCAAAGCCATGCGCTTTTTTGCTGGTATAGCTCAAAAGCATGTAGGCTTGAGACCAAGAGCCCAGACTGACCCGAGGGCCGCAAGCGCGTATCAACCTCATAGATCCGTCCATCCAAGGTCTGGGTAGACAGCATCGTCATGATCTTCTGTGCAAGACGCGCACAGAATTGAAATCCACTGATCGGTCGCTCGCCATCGGTATCAGCCTGCTCATCCACATCATGCAGGAAAACCAGATCCAAGTCCGAACTGTAGCTCATCTCAATGCCGCCCAACTTGCCATACCCGATCATGGCAAACAGCGGGGCATCTGCGCGAGCGCGCGCACCGTCGCCATTGGCATCAGGCGTGCTGCGTTGCGGCCAGCCATGGCGCTCCACCAGTGGCATCAATGCCAGTTGCAGCACGGTCTCAAGTACCACCTCGGCAATATCCGTTAAGGCGTCGCTGACTTTCATCAGCGGCCGCTCGGCCAGCACATCGCTGGCAGCGACCCTGAGCACATGGCTCTTTTTAAAAAGCCGAAGTACCCGCATCTGGGCCTCCATATCCTCAGGTTCAACCCGTAAGAGCTCCTGCCGCAAGGCATCGCTCAGATCAGCACGCGTCGGCAGACTATAGAGATCCACCGTCAAAAACTCGTCCAGTAAAACCGGATAACGCGTCAACTCTTCGCTGATCCACGGGCTGGCGGCGACCATGCGCACGAGATTTTGCAGCGCTTTGGGGTTCTCAACCAGAAGCACAAGGTACACACTGCGTCGTGCGACCGCTTCGATGAGCGGCAGCAGGCGCAGTAATGTCCCCTGCACCTGCGCCTGATCCAATGCCAATAGAGCATCCACCATCGGCCACCAGAAGGCCTGCACGCGATCAGATGCTAGTGGTGTCAGACTCTGGATCAGCTTGCTGCGCCAAAAGGCCGAAAGCTGACCTTGCGCATCCGGATCTAGCAGCGCCTGCAAGCGCGCATCCAGTGCCTCACAGTCATAATCCTGATGACTGGCTCGGCGGTCCACCACCACATCGGCAAAGTGCTTCTGCACACGAGCCCGATGCTGATCTAACTCCTTTATGAGCATGGTCCAGTCGCCGCCCCATTCACCCGTATCCATCGCATCAGCGAGTCTTTCCTGATAATCCAGTGTCTGAGGTAAAGTTTGCGTCTGCTGATCATTGAGCGCCTGTATCCCATGCTCCAGCCGTCGCAGAAACAGATACGCCTCACGTAACTCCACCACATCCATCGGCGGCATCAACCCCTGCTCACCGATTTCGGTCAGTGCCTGCAGGCAATTGGCTACCCGTAGCTCACGCCGCTCGCCGCCGTAGATGAGCTGGAAGGCCTGCACGATAAACTCAATCTCGCGGATACCACCAATGCCGAGTTTGATGTCATCCTGTACTTGACGCCTGAGTTGCTCGCGCTCGATCAGCGCCTTCATCTCGCGCAAAGCTGAAAAAGCCGAAAAATCCACATAACGCCGATAAACAAAAGGCCGCGTCATCTGGATCAGCTCATGCCCCACCTGACCACCGGTGATGGCACGCGCTTTGATCCACGCATAGCGCTCCCACTCGCGCCCATGCTGCTCCAGATAGCGCTCCAGTGACGCATAACTGCATGCCAGCGTACTGCCATCGCCCCATGGACGTAGCCGCATATCGACGCGAAAGACAAAGCCATCCGCTGTAATCGTATCCAGCAAGCGAATCACCGCCTGCCCCCACTGCACACAAAACTGCTGCACCGCGATCTGCTTCGGCCCAGTCGTCTCCCCGTCACAGTCAAAGGCAAAAATCAGATCGATATCACTGGAAAGATTCAGCTCCTGCGCGCCATGCTTACCCATGCCAATCACAATCAGATCCTGTACCCGACCATCCTCACCAATCGGCTCACCATAACGTGTGACCAATGTTTTACGGGCAAAATCAACCGCAAGCACGATCGCAATATCCGCGAAATCTGATAATTCACGCGTCAATTGCACCACATCCGTCAGCGCATTGGCATCCTGCCATATCCAGCGGACCATCAGGCGCGCACGCAAACGGCGCATCGCCGACATCCACGTTGCCTCAGTCGTGACATCCGCCAATGCCTGCACAACCTGAAGGCGTAATTGATCGAGGGTCAGTCCGACGGCAAATGCATCGACCTGATAGTCCTGAACCAGAGCGTCTGTTTGTTGGTTGAGTACCTGCTGGGCATACAGACTGGCACGCAGCGTGCGCGCCAATGCTTCAGGCTGAAATGCCTCAAGCGGCTGTGAAAGAGTAGATGACATATCCTTGTGCGGCCTGAAGAATGGTGAGACGGTGAAGGCTTACGCCGAAACAAACGCATGCGATCCACTACATTAACGCGTTCGCCTATTCATCGACAAGCCTACAAAACAGGAAACATAGCAGGAAAACATGATTAAGCACTAAGAAAAACAACCTTTCGCACGTGTGGGGTACAGTACATCCATCGCCATGCCGATCACAGGTTATAGTGCAACGTATAATAATGCTGACCCGCATCGATCCGGATCGTCATACTGCCAGTCAGGCCCGTCAGCTCATCCGTACCGGAGTCAGGCACCACAACAATCTCATGACTGGGCACGCCACGCACCATCCGCCCTGAATGCTGCAGAATAAAGCTACCGGACCGTCCAGCCAGCATGCCCGTGACCCGTTCAAGCGCCACATAACCTGCCGAGCCTTGCACCTGACCACCGGCACTCAGCATCTCACCCTGACTGGTGGCATCAAGCAGACCGCTAAAGATTTTGTTGATGGTGCGACGGCCAAAGGCCTGATCGGCTGTCAGCTCAGCTAGCGGAATGGATTGTAGTTTCACGGTAAAGGTGCCTTCAGCCACCATCTGTGCAGATTGATCCTGACACACGTCCCTTCTCCGGTCACCTTTGATCTAGATGACCAGACCATAACGGAATCAACGTCACAAATCTATACCACCTGGTCACTTTTCCATATGCAGATTAGCAATGCGCTACCAAAGCATAGCGGCCTGACATGACTTCCGTCACATCAGGCCGCAGGCAGAAGCCTAGATCAGGCTTTCGAATAACCCTCAGGCGGTGATTGCTTTCGCCCAAGGATAAAGATGGCTGTTATGGGCCGTAGTAATAAGAACGCTCGACGTAGACAGGACGTGGCGGCGGCGGTGCTGGCGGCAGTTGATTACCATTAGCATACATGCACTGTTGATAGGCGATGTCATAGCGACGCTGATTGCCATTCGCCGAGCTTTGCGCCATACCCAAGCCCACCATGCTACCACCCGCCAGACCCACGGCTGCACCGCGTTGTGGCGCACGCCAGCCACCAGCGATACCACCCACAGCTGCACCCAGTGCAGTACCCACCACTGCAGTACCGACCGACTGAGCATTTGCTGCCTGTACCGCCGGTGCGACTTGCTGGGCCGCAAAGTTACGGCACTGCTGATCTTCCTGCTGGAACAGATCAAATGGCTTACCCGGTGCAGGCATTACCGCAACACTTGGACCCTGCGGCATCATCTGACAGCCGGTCAACAGCGTCGCCCCTGCAACCAGCGTTGCCACGATGCTGGTTTTCATACGTGTGTTGATCATTATCGGTTTCCTCATCATGTCATGTTGTGCTCACCGCGACATCCACTCAAGGATGTGCTGATGAGCCCAGTGGAATTTTTTGCCAGCCCGTAGGGCAACTTGGCACTTCAGGGTAATAACCATGTGCGCCATCGCAGTAATAGCGCACCGTCGGCGCTGGTGGAGCAGCCTGCACATTGTCTGCATAAGCTGAGCGTGGTACAGGTGCGGATGGCCCTTGCGGCGCCCAGCTGCCTGAAGCACCGGGATCATCCACGACATAAGCCGGTGCGAGCGCAGGATCAGGATACGGATAGATCGGCGCATCATACATCAGCCATGCCCCACCTACCGGCCACCACCAGCCCAGACGCCCTGCCCGCCAGCCATGCACCCAGAAGCCACTGCGCCAGCCAACTGGGCTATAATGAAAATGATACGGGGATGCCCAGTGACCAATCAGATGTCCACCACCAAAATGTCCACCACCCCAATGCCCGGCATTGGCTGAGGAAGTCAGCCCGACACTACCGGCCAACACCAGTGCCGACGCTGCCAAGACCGATCGACGTTTCATAGTCCATCTCCAGAAAAAACCCGCAATATGTTTGAGATCAACCGCATCAGACATCTTGAACACGCGATTGTTCACTCTACCTGTATGTTATGGTGCCGATAAACTTTGATCGAAAATTGATGCTTTCGTGTTTTTTTATGCGTCATTTACGGCAAGGGGTAATCTAGCCTTCACGATTGACAAGCATCCTGCACGTGCAAAAAAAAGCAAAAGGCAATGGAGCTAACCATTGCCTTCTTTGATACAACGCCAGACAGACTATACCGCGTCACAATCGATACACTGTCTCATTCAAATCATGATGTATTTAATCATCACTTGCATCGATTATGGCGGCTTGATGAACTCAATCTCAATTCATCCATCTGAATTTTAAGATGACTCGTGCGCAAATTAACCGTAACGCTGGTCTAGTTCGACCAGCTTACTGACAGTGACTTTAATATGATGAATCAGACTCCCGAGCAGCACGCCCGGACGCGCAATAATGACCATTAGCATCGGATGCCGCCCAGCCGGAACGGATACAATCAATGCCCGGCCATTCTCTGCCTCAAGCGTAATCGACTGACAGCCTTTGAGTTGAATCTCGGAGATAAACGATGTCACCAGTGCCAAAATTGAACTGCTGACCGCCGCAAGCTTCCCCCCATCAAAGGTCTCCAGATGATACGAAGCCGCCAACTCAAAACCATCCGTTGAGGATAGCAAAACCGCCCTTAACCCATCGACAGATTCACGCAAGCGTGTGATTTCAGCCTGCCCTGCCCTTACCAGCTCTAGCGGCGCCTTACGGCCCAGCGGTGCACTTAACCCATCCATTATTGTCTCGCTCCCTAAGATAAAATGCTCATTTTTCCCTAAACGACGCCATGATTAACCCTGACTCCGGCACTATCTCTGCAACCATCAACATCCATTGATAACGACCACTGAAGATCCCACATGCCAGACATTTGCCAGATCGGCTCATCACGATCAACTGACACGAGATCAGGATTTACCCGCGTATATGGGTGGTGCCTACCTAACTCACATGCCGGATAGCGACACCCCGATCAGAATGCCAAATCTTCCACACATTATATGCTGTAAACCCATTAGAAACATGACACTTCAAGCATCTGTGCGCACCACTTATACAATAAATTGCAACGACTCATGACGTGAAGCAGCTACCCCTTAAGCCATCATCAAAAGGAAGACGCCCTGTGCTTCAAACAGCGTCAGTTTATCCCCCCAAAAAAAAGACCGCCTCATGTGAGGCGGTCTTTAACATAGATGAAGACACATCACATCAAACATGCATCAGCCCAGCGCCTTCAGCACCGCTTCGCCCATGGCTTGAGTCCCGACACGGGTCATGCCAGCCGACATGATATCGCCGGTACGGATACCCTGATCCAGCACACGACCCACAGCCTCTTCGATAGCTTTGGCTGCAGTTTCCTGCTTGAAGGTATAGCGCAGCATCATCGCAACCGACAGAATGGTCGCCAGCGGATTTGCCAGATCTTGACCTGCGATATCCGGCGCACTGCCATGGCAAGGCTCATACATGCCCTTACCATTCTCATCCAGACTGGCGGATGGCAGCATGCCAATTGAGCCGGTCAGCATGGCGGCTTCATCCGACAGGATATCGCCAAAGAGATTACCGGTCACGATCACATCAAACTGCTTGGGGTTCTTGACCAGTTGCATCGCGGCATTGTCCACATACATATGCGACAACGTGATCTCAGGGTATTCTTGTGCTGCCAGCTCAGAGACAGTCTGTTTCCACAGCTCCGTTACTTCAAGCACGTTGGCCTTGTCCACCGAGCAGACCTTAGGTGTCGCGCCACCACGCAGACGTGCCATATCAAACGCCACACGGGCAATACGCTTGATCTCGCTTTCGCTGTAGACGTCGGTGTTATAGCCTTGCTTCTCGCCATTCTCAAGCGTACGAATACCGCGTGGCTGACCAAAGTAGATACCGCCAGTCAGCTCGCGCACGATGAGGATATTCAGACCTGCTACGATCTCAGGCTTGAGGCTAGATGCATCGGCGAGCTGCGGATAGAGAATCGCAGGACGCAGGTTAGCAAACAGGTTCAGTTCACTGCGAATCTTGAGCAGACCACGCTCTGGACGGATCGAGCGCTCAATCGTATCCCACTTCGGACCACCGACAGCACCGAGCAATACGGCATCGGCTTTTTGTGCAGCATCCAGCGTCACATCCGGCAGCGGTACGCCATGCGCATCAATCGCCGCGCCACCCAAGAGACCATGTGACCACGACAGATCAAGGGCAAATTTTTCATTGACGCGCGCCAACACGCGCTCGGCAGCCGCCATGATCTCAGGGCCGATACCATCGCCCGCCAGAATTAATATATGTTTGGACATATCAGGGTTTCCATTCTTGTTGAACATGTAAAATTCAAAAACACTCACCTAACGCCCACGACCAGAAGTCAGGCGCGACAGGTCAAACTCATACGAATTACATCAGAATCAACGCAGCTTCTGCTCAACAAAGCCTGAGCTCGTGGCCTGAAAATCATAAAAATGACAAAAACGGCGCACGACTTCTTTGTTATCCAGCAGATCCACACACAACGGTGCCGGCCCCGCAAGGCTCAGTAAACTGCCCGAAGTCTCCCGCTGCTGACGATACAGGCTCAAATCATAGCGGTGTCCGGCACGGAAGCGATGCGTCAGGCTCAAATGCTCCGCACGCTGCCGGTTGATCGGATAAAAATCCACATCCACGTCGTGCGGTGCCGACGTCAACGCCAGAAAAAACTGCGAACCGTTATTGTCTGCCGGAGACTCGTAACGCAAAATGGCTTTAGCTTTACCATAATCCAGCGGATCGCCAGTTTTAGGGTCAAACAGTTGCACACCATTGAGCGCCGTAAACTCACAGCCAGCCCCACCCGAGCAATGGACCAAAGCAACGCCAGAGACATCCTGATCAGCCGTGCTGAATCCGGCAAAGCGCATGGACAGTTCTCTTACACCACCCGGCGCATGGCTCTGACAGGCTGAAAGCAAAAATATCACGGGCAATACCATGCCCAATACAGTTCTGCCTTTCACCCATCGATGGGTCAACCGCTGAGCGGTCGGCCGTTTCATCTCTGCTGTCATACTTGGTCCTGCTCCGCCATCTACCTCATGGGCAAATTCATTGCGAGAGGCTTGTGGTCTCTCGCATCATCAACCTTGAAGTATAAGCCAAAGCGGACTTAGACATGAAGCGAATTAAACACCCACGGACGTGCGACTTTAGCTTTTTCCTCAAACGCATGGATGGAATCACTGTCCTGCAGGGTCAGGCCGATTTCATCTAATCCGTTTAATAAGAAATGCTTACGAAATGCATCTACCGGGAATGCATGCGTTTGACCATTCGGACGGATTACAATTTGCTTTTCCAGATCAACGGTCAATTGATAGTCCTGAGTGGCAGCCACTTCGGCAAACAGGATGTCCATGATGTCGTCAGACAGGATCACGGGCAGCATGCCGTTGTTCAGACAGTTGTTATAAAAAATATCGGCAAACGATGGGGCGATCACGGTGCGAAATCCATACTCAGCTAATGCCCACGGCGCATGCTCGCGACTGGAGCCACAGCCGAAGTTCTGACGCGCAAGCAGGATACTCGCACCCTGATAACGTGGCTGATTGAGCACGAAGTCGGCATTCAGCGGACGCTTGCTTGCATCCTGACCCGGATAGCCTTCGTCCAGATAGCGCCATTCGTCAAACAGATTGACGCCAAAGCCGGTACGTTTGATGGATTTCAGGAACTGCTTGGGAATGATCTGGTCGGTATCGACATTTGCCCGATCAAGTGGCGCGACCAATCCGGTTTCTACGATATAGGGTTTCATCGTGTGTACTCTCATATAGTGCAGGGTGACCCAGACGCTTCACAGGTGATCCGGGTATCCCTCGCGTATTCAATTAGAAATGACGGACATCGACAAAGTGACCCGCCAGCGCCGCTGCAGCTGCCATGGCCGGACTCACCAGATGCGTGCGTCCGCCATTGCCCTGACGGCCCTCAAAGTTGCGGTTACTGGTCGAGGCACAGTGTTCACCCGGTTGCAGTTTGTCGGCATTCATGGCGAGACACATCGAGCAACCCGGCTCACGCCATTCAAAGCCCGCAGCGGTAAAGATCGCGTGCAGACCTTCGGCTTCGGCTTGCTGCTTGACCAGACCTGAGCCCGGCACCACCATGGCTTGCTTGATGGAGCTTGCAACTTTACGGCCTTTGATTACAGCGGCAGCCGCGCGCAGATCTTCGATGCGCGAATTGGTGCATGAACCGATAAACACGCGATCAAGCTGAATATCCGCCAGCGCCTGACCCGGTGTCAGTCCCATGTATTGATAGGCGCGCTTCATGCCGTCTTGCTTGACCGGATCATTGGTCGACTCGATCAGCGGCAGGGTCTGACTGACCGGGATCACCATCTCAGGCGAAGTCCCCCATGACACTTGCGGCTCAATGCTGCCGCCGTCTATCTCGACCACGCTATCAAACACCGCGTCCTCATCAGTGCGCAACGTCTGCCAATAGGTCACCGCCTGATCCCATTGATCACCTTTCGGCGCAAAGGGTTTGTCCTTAAAGTAAGCAATGGTCTTGTCGTCCACGGCCACCATACCGACGCGTGCACCACCTTCGATGGCCATATTGCACACGGTCATGCGGCCTTCCATCGACATGTCACGGAACACCTGACCGCCAAACTCGATGGCATGCCCAGTTCCGCCTGCGGTACCGATCTTGCCGATGATGGCGAGCACCACGTCTTTCGGCGTGACACCCTCACCCAGTACACCATCGACACGCACCAGCATGTTTTTGGACTTCTTCTGGATCAGGCACTGGGTCGCGAGCACATGCTCAACTTCCGAAGTGCCGATACCATGGGCCAGACAACCAAAGGCACCATGCGTCGCCGTGTGCGAGTCACCACACACCACGGTCATGCCAGGCAAGGTCAGACCTTGCTCCGGTCCAACGACATGCACAATGCCCTGACGGGTGTCGTTAATGTCAAACTGCACTACATCAAAGCTCTTGCAGTTATCATCCAGTGTCTGCACCTGAATGCGTGACACCTCATCCTGAATCCCGGCGATCCCGGCGGCACGCTCAATCTTGCTGGTCGGCACATTGTGGTCCGGCGTCGCCACGTTGGCATCCAGACGCCATGGCTTGCGCTGCGCCAGTTGCAGACCTTCGAAGGCTTGCGGACTGGTGACTTCATGCAAGAGCTGACGGTCAATGTAGATCAGGCAGGAGCCATCGTCACGCTGTTTGACGAGATGGTCATCCCAGAGTTTGTCGTAAAGTGTTTTTGCCATGTCGGCTACCTCTCATCACACGCTTAGGTCGCGGTATCTTTCAAAAAATCACTGATGCAAAGAACGCAGCGATCAGTAACCCAAATCCATTGCATGCCCGTCTGATGGGCTCATGGCATGCAGTGTAGCGCGAATGATTCAATAAAACTAATTTATCATTTTTATAATATACAAAACTTTTAGGAATGAATTAAATGCGCTAGACTACCATTCAGCATCGCCTTGCGCAGGAGTCGTACGCCATGAATACCGCGGCCATACAAGCCTTTGTCAGCGTCATGCAGACCGGCTCGGTCTCGCGTGCTGCCGAGAAGCTGTTCCTCACCCAGCCGGCAATCAGCAAGCGCCTGCGCAGCCTTGAGGACGAGTTTGGCGTGGCACTGTTCACCCCCATCGGGCGCGGTATCCAGCCGACGCCTGCGGCTCATGCGCTACTGCCCCGTGCCAAACGCTGGTTGCTTGACTTTGATGAGATCAAGCACGCCTTAAGTCACACGCAGGATCGTATCGCAGGCCCACTCAAGATCGGCACCAGTCATCATATCGGCCTACATCACCTGCCTGACACGCTGAAAAGCTTTGTCCAGACCTTCCCAGAGGTCGAGTTGGATGTGCATTTCGTCGACTCCGAGCAGGCCCATCAGGCGGTGCTGACTGGTGAGCTTGAGCTGGCTTTCCTGACTCTACCGCCTGAGCCTGACACGCGTCTGAACTATGCCGAGATCTGGCAAGACCCGCTGCACTTCGTCGTCGCGCCATTTCACCCCTTGGCCGGACGTGTCGAGGCGCTACATTTGGCTGATCTGGTACAGTATCCCGCCATCCTGCCCGGTGCGCATACCTATACCAGCCAGATCACACTGGCTGCTTTTGATCAGGCAGGTCTCGCACCCAAAGCCCATATGAGCACCAATCCGCTGGACTCGATTCGTATGCTGGTGTCAATTGGTCTGGGCTGGTCGGTTTTACCTCAGACATTACTCGACGACGAACTGGTTGTCCTGCATCTACCTATACCACCACTTAAACGCACGCTGGGCATGGTCTGGCATCCCAGACGTACCCTGTCCAAAGCCACCGAACAGCTCAAAGGTTATTTCTGAGCCAGCCTGTCATGATGGCTCCAAAACAGTGAAAAATTTACAGAAGCCTTCTTTTTCTTTTTTGTCCGATCCCTTTAGACTTAAACATCACTTTTGCGTGCTATAACCGTGTTCAGGATGGACCGACATCAGATCGAATTCCGCACGCAAGACCTGATTTTCGGTTATTTCTGACCCGATCCTTACATCCAGTTGAATCGTAATGCCAGTACCCCAGATCATGCGCGATATGTCTTCTTCGTTGCGAACCATTAAGGTTCATAAGTCCTTATTATCTCTGGCGATCAGCACATGCCTGATCTTGAGTGCCGCCCATGCCGCCGACAGTGATTTTCAGGCCGCCCAGCAGGCTGCCCGGTCGCATAATCTGACCGCACTCGACATGTACCGCCAGCAGATGCAGGACAGCGTGCTGGCCCCCTACCCCGAGTACTGGCAGCTCAATACCGATCTGGTTTTGCAATCCCCTGACGCCATTAGCGCCTTTCTGGACCGTTATCCCAACTCGGCTCTGGGTGAAAAACTGCTCGGCGACTATATAGAAGCCAAAGTCCGCGCTGGTGACTACGAGACCGTGCGTCGCCTGTCACCACGTCTGACTAATCCGGATAATGACGAAACCTGCGCAGTCGCTCAGGCTGCCGCCGCTGGTGGCGATGTCATCTCCTTATCCGCGCTCAAAAGCGATGTCTGGCTCAAAACCAACAAAGTCTCCGACCTCTGTGCAAACGTTGCCGACCAGCTACTTTCAAGTCCGCTGGTGACTGACGAGGACCGTCTGCAGCGCCTGCGGGTGATGCTGCGTGTGGGTCAGGTCAATCGAGCCCTGCCGATCGCCAGCAAGCTCAATATCCCACTGGATGCCAGCCGACTGTCTAGCATTGCCAATGGGCCGGGCGTTTACCTTGCGACCGCACCACTGAGTACACTGCAAGATCAGTTGTACTACCTCTATGCATTGGCACAGGTCGCATCCAGCAATCCGGATGCGGTGGATGATCAGTTGAACCGCGACCAGAGCAAACTACCTGCAGCGACACTACAGTACGGTTATCGCATTCTGGCGATGGCCTATGCCACCAACATCCTCAAATACGGCTTTGATCAGCGTGTCGTGACTTGGTTTGACAAGAGCGTCGGCGTGCCTTTCAGTGACGAAGAAGCTGACGGCTATGCCCGCGCCGCCATTCGCTTCAGCCAGTGGCCGAGCCTGCTCAAAGCACTCGATGCCATGAGCCCTGCCAAGCAAAACGAACGCATCTGGCGCTACTGGTTTGCTCGTGCCTCCGAGCAGCGCGGTGATGCCGAAGCCCGTCAGATCGCACGCACGTTCTATACCGCACTGGCTGGTGATGACGACTACTATGGCCTGCTTGCACGCGACCATATGGGGCTGTCATTCAGCATGCTGGCACCGGCCTATCAGCCAACGCCTGCCGACATCGACCGGATGAAGAAAGACATTCATTTTCAGCGTGCGTTTACCTTGCGCAATATCGACGCTGATGCCGAATACGCCAATCGTGAATGGAACTGGGCTGTGCGTCAGGCTTACCTGAAGCAGGATGACGGCATGATCCTCGCGGCCGCCGATCAGGCCAACAAAATCGGCTGGTATGACCGCGCCATCTATGCCGCCGAGAAGACCACAACGCTGCATAACGATCAACTGCGCTATCTGACGCCATTCCGCGACATCACCCAGCGCTACTGCCAGCAGATCGGACTTGATCCAGCGTGGGTCTATGGCCTCATCCGTCAGGAGAGCCGTTTTGTCATGAATGCCCGCTCTAATGTCGGTGCAGGCGGTCTGATGCAGGTGATGCCATCCACTGCACGCTGGGTTGCGGCACGGCTGGGTGAGCCCTACCGGACAGGTGCATTGTCCAACATGGATTCCAATATCCGCTATGGAACGTTCTATCTGAACCACATCTATGGTCAATTGAACAATCAGGCGGTTCTTGCGACAGCCGGATACAACGCAGGTCCTCTGCGTGCCAAACGCTGGCAGCCATCCAGTGAGCCTCTGCCGGCGGACCAATACACCGAGAGCATCCCTTTCCTTGAGACTCGCGACTACGTCAAGAAAGTCATGACCAACACCATTCATTACGGTTTGATCTTTAATCAAGGCGAACAATCCCTATCGAAACGCATGGGGAAAATTGACGTACAGGGCGGTGGCGACATCATCGGTCCCTGATTCGCCCCCCTCATCCGGCCCTAAGGTCAGTTAGTCAGATTTATGACTGCCAACTGTGATGCTGGCATAGCACTTGCAAACTTGCCACCCGGACGTGACAGAGTAGGTCAAACTTAGGCAGCATGAAGCACCTAAAGTGACCAAAAATATGCACCCCAATCGCGCAAGTGTACGGATCATCTACAAACACGAGCTACTGTTTAACAATACCAACCTCTACAATACGATGGTGTCTTGGGCCTATCTGGTGTAGATCGTCACACGAGAGATGTGAATGGACAACCAGATACATTTGGGGATCACAGGGAACACGTCATTCAACTGACGCGGTAATGTCATACGGGGAATCAGGCTATTTTCTTGGAATACCGTCACACTGAAGACCACAACGCTGCAAAGTGTCGGCCTATGGCGTTCATCCGGAACGCCGTACATAGTCTTGTGTCGTCAGGAGCCGGAGATTCAGGTCAAGTGACTGAGCTCTTCCCGATCATCGCCCCGAAGGTCATGTTACCTGGGTTGAGAGTCACACCCATTTTTGATGCAACCGTGAAGGCGTGAGGGAATGAGCAGTTTTTTGCCAAGTCATCTTGCAACCCAGAGTTTCAGCGCTGCCTTGGCATCCGCTGTCTCTCGCCACATGCCGATGAAAATCCTCCGTCATATGATCCAGAGCCATCGTCAGTCTAAGCCGCAGTCCATGCATATCTGGCTTAATCACGCGACTTATGCATTTTTGCTGGCGCTCATGACTGCCGTCTGTATCAGCCAGATGATCGCACCCGCCTATGCCGACGACGGTGTCGCCCCACCACCGTCGAGCTTTACCCTGATTATCCGCATGACACCAGCGGTCTGTGCGCTGGATCCCGAGATGCAAAAGCTCCGCCAGTGTCAGGACGGCTTTACACTGACCATCTCAAGCCTGCAAGCTGAACGCAACAACGGCAAACGTCTGGAAAACTGCAGTCGCGAACCGACCAACCTCTCACCACTGCAGGAACGTGTGGTCGAACGAGTCATGCCGGACAAACAACTGCGCGACGAAGACTGGGAAAAAAATGGCTCCTGTACCGGCATGTCCTCTTCGACCTACTTCCGCACCATCGCCACCTACGCCCAGCGGCTCAAAGTCCCCTCTGAACTCGCCTCGCCACGCGATACCGTGCTCAGCAAGAGCTACATCATCAGTCGCCTGCAACAGCTCAATCCCGGTCTGACCGAAAAAAGCATTCTGCTGCGCTGTACTTCCGACGCGGCACACGACACCCCTGTGCTGACCGAGATCCGCTCCTGTTACACCACGCAAGGCCAGTACGATGCCTGTCCTGCTTATCTGAAATCCACTTGCCCAGCCAATGTGCTGATCCATGGTTCACCTTAGAAAGACCACATCTAGACGACCTGAACATCTAAAGACAAAAAATCCCCACCGTATTTATAGTGGGGATGTTTATGATTCAGTCCCAACAATCAATACCTACAAAATCCGATTGCCCGCTCGCGCCTGAAATCCCTTGCTCAGCACCGCCCGAATCTCGGTCAGCTTTTGCTTTTGCCCATCCCGATAAAACAGGTTATAACTCTCAAACGGAATCAACTGCCCGTCTGGCGTCGCAAAGTGAATACACGATTTCTTGAGGCTACGAATATCCAGCCCATAAGCATCCATGAACTGCACGATCATGACGCGAAATACCTGATCATAGCCGATATCCGGCGCATCAATCTGCGGCAAACAGCACAACAGCTCGCTCAGGCAATTGGCCTGCGACGCTGGTGAATGATTGGTACTCATGACGCGAAACAACTGATCACGCGCCTTCTGCCGAAAAGACTCATCACGCTCAAAGACAATGGTATTTTTACTGCTGCTGACCAATACCTCAGGATCAATATAACGCGTGAGTGGTGTTGCCTCACCGAGGGCGTCTTTTTGCCTGAGCGCATAGCCCATGGCGAGCGTATCGGGATTACACGGGACCGGCACGATGTCTGCCAAGGTAAAGAGCCCGGATTGCTCGGCAATCTTGCGCCGGATCTCCGATACGGTCAGACGATGCAATTTTGGATCATAGTCTTCCACTCGCCCGGCATCCTGTATCGGCTGAAAGGTCACACCGCGCACCGACCGGTGCCGCAGGCCCTCCTGAATGATCGTGCCGATCTCGTCATCGTTCAGGCCTTTCTTGACCGTAACGACCAGTGTCGTGGAGAGATTCACCGCATCCAATGCAGCTAGCGCTGCCTGCCGCACCTTGCTTAAGTTCGCCCCACGCAGCACCTGCAAACGCTCATCGTGCATCGAGTCAAACTGCAGATAAATCTCAAGGGCTGGTGCATAGCTCGCAAGACGGGTCACGAATGCTGAATCATTGGCGATCCGCAGGCCATTGGTATTGACCATCAGATGCTTGATGGGATACTGGCGTGCCAAATCCAGAATCTCAAAGAACTGCGGATGGATGGTCGGCTCACCGCCCGAGAGCTGCACCACATCCGCCTCGCCTTCGCTACGGATGATGGTCTCAAACATGCGTTGCACTTCTTCCAGACTGCGATAAGTCTGGCGCTCAGGACCACTGCCCGCATAGCAGACTGGACAGGCGAGATTACAGTGATCGGTGATCTCGACCACTGTTAGGCAAGAATGCTGCATATGGTCCGGGCATAAGCCGCAATCATAGGGGCAGCCATACTGCATGGCGGTTGAGAAATGCTGTGCCATCTCGGGTTGCTTGATATAGACCTCTCGACACTGACGATAGTAGGCAGCATCATCCATCACCAGCACGCGTTCAAGCCCATGGGTCGGGCACCACTTATCCATATAGACCTGATCGTCTTTAATAATGATCTTGGCCTCTACCGGATAGAGACAAGTGCTGCATACCGAGCTTGTGGTGTCATAAAACAGATACGGTCTGACCTTTGCCATGATGCTTCCCTCGCACGCCTTCATTATGTTCTATCGCAGACTCAGATCTGCCTAAGCGTTTGTTCAGATTGCCGCAAACGCAGCGCCTGACGTACAAGCAACGGCAGATAGAGCAAGAGTGCCACAAAGCACACCCACTGGATGCCCGACCATCCCCAGACATAGGCATAAGGGATTGGTTTGATGCCATCGATCCACAGCCGCCAAGCCAGATATCCTGCGAGATAAATCTTGAACGACAGCCCCGACTCCCGCCTCAGCACATCACGACCCATATAGAGCAACCCACCCATCAGCCAGACAAAGATCATGTCATAGATTTGAGTCGGATGGCGTGCGATCCCATCACCAAAGTCCATGCCCCACGGCAGGGTCGTTGCATTGCCAAAAGTGCCATCGTGTAGACCCGCCAGAAAACAGCCAATACGCCCGACACTCATCCCCACGACCAAAGGCCAGACGAAATCATCCCCTGTCGATGCTGGCTTACGCAGGATTGCTTTAGTGATCTCAACGCCAAGTAACCCACCCAATAGGCCACCAACGATGCTCTGCCCTTCTGCCAATGCGGCCCAACCCTGACTTTGCCAGCGCAGCGGCTCCTCAATCAGGAAAACGAGTTTATTGCCCAGTGCAGCACCCAGGATGCAGCCGATACTGATATAAAACAGCCGACCATCGGTAATCCGCCCTTGCCCGCGCTTATGCTTGATCCGGCGATAACACTGTACGCCGAGCATGATCGCCAGCCACTCAAAGACAAAATGCACCGTATGCGCCGTCGTCGCATCCAGTACTACGGTCCTGATCATGCCTACCTCCCTGTCACTGGCAGATTGAGCGGTACTAGCATCTGCCCCTCCCACCATCCAAGACCATGACTGATTCTCAATGGTAAAGGCATATTGGCAATCGTGTGATCATCCTTAAATTCGGACACATGCATGCTGAAACCTTGTGCGAAAGGCTGTGCATCGACCTCGGATAGCAGTTGACTCAAGATCTGATATTTTTTACCTTTGCCTCCAATTCGTACCGACCAGGCGCCATTGCTTGCTTTCAAACCATGTGACGACAATGCAATCATATCCTCCGCACCGAGACTCGATACCGGTATCTGCCATGTCATCTGCACGGCAACATCACTGGAAAAAACACTCAGTTGCCCAAAGTCCAACGTCACGCCCACACGGTTAGGGCTTAATAACCGCTGTATGACTGGCGGGACCTCAATGACATAGAACGCCTCATCACTGACCAACAGCAGACGGCTCCGATTCGCCGTCATCAGCACGCCATGTACGGAAATATCATGGATCACCGTAATTGGACGTACTAAGGTGGTAGTTTGTCGCACAGGATAAGCTACCGGACGTACAGCAGGCGGACGATAAATCTCAAAACAAGCCCCATTCAGGATGCATGCCGCAATGGCAGCAACCAGCACTGCGCCATTTCGATATCGCTGCGTAATCAGTCGTACCGTCATTAGGCAACTACTCCATGTGTCCTTAATGGAAATTCAGCGGATATAAACTCAACTGCAAGGTACAGATCCCAAAGCCCGCCATAAATAGCAATACGCCCATGAGCAACACGGATTTGAGCTGTTTTTTGGCTTTTGCCTTGGCATTCGCCTCGCGTGTAGTCACTGTAATGATGGATAAGACTATCGCCGCCAGCAGGAGACAGGCCCCGACAGCCAGACTCAGCATACCGCTAAACGCCAGTAAACCTTCCATTGCACCCTCCAGTACTGAGTCTCCTTAACAAAAGGCAAACATCAGTCTCATTGGTGTTATTTTCCCTGATCATGTCACGCGGGATCGCATCTGAACAGCCTTGTATCGCATCATGTTTCACAAAAGTCGTTTTCACGACATACAAATGCTAAAAAACCGCGCAGGTCGGCCTGCACGGTTTTTGATGACGCCATCTCAATCAGATAATCGTCCGATAAAAACTCACATTCCTAAACTCATTCGCCTCATCCAGATCCGGCCAAGTCGAAGCCGAACGTGCACCGTCCTTGACGTACTTAGGATGGCTGAAGTTACGCACCCGCGAATCCGCGACCCACACTGCGCGGCCAAAACGCAGGAACTCATCGAGGAAGAAACGATTACTCTGGTCATACAGCACATCGGCTGCCAGAAGCACATCGACCTGCTCAGGGCAGGCGTAGAGATCATCCAGATACTCAAGCTCGACGCCATTTAAGCGTGCATTCTCACGGCAGGACTCAAGCGATACCAGATCGATATCACAGGCAATCACCCGTGCAGCCCCTGCAAGCTTGGCTGCAATCGCCACCACGCCCGAACCTGCACCAAAATCCAGTACCGTCTTGCCGCGCACATGCTGAGGCTCGGCAAGCAGCCATTGCGCCATCGCAAGCCCCGACGCCCAACAGAAGATCCAGTACGGGGTATCGTTCCAGATCCGACGCACCACTTCATCATCCATACGCTCGGTAGGCAGATCGGGCGGAATCAGCCAAAGGTCAATCAGCGTCCCCGGCAACGTCTGGCGGGTTAATCGCGTATCCGGGATGACCCGATGTAACGCCTCAAGCAACTGCACAGGCGCATTATGTATTTCTGTTGTCACCGATTAGCCCAGCGCTTTCTCAGCGGCCTCGACCGTCTGACGGATCAAGGTCGTGATCGTCATTGGTCCAACGCCACCAGGTACGGGCGTATAGGCACTGGCAATCGTCTCGATACCGGTAAGCTCGATATCGCCTACACCGCCGCCTTCGCGTGGGTGGAAGCCCGCATCAACCACGACGGCACCGGCTTTGATCCAGTCACGCTTGATCAGCTCCGGTTTGCCGACGGCGCCGACGATAATATCGGCTTGCTTGACCAGATTAGGGAGATTCTGCGTACGCGAATGACAGATGGTCACGGTGGCATTAGCCGCCAGCAGCATCATCGCCATCGGTTTACCCAGAATCGCACTGCGCCCGACCACGACTGCATGTTTACCGGCGATCTCGATGTTGTTTTCCTTAAGCAAGGTCATGATGCCTTGTGGTGTCGCTGAGCCATAAGCCTGCTCATCCATACTCATCCGACCAAAGCCGAGACAGGTCACGCCGTCAACGTCTTTCGCCAGCGAAATCGCATCAAAGCAGGCACGTTCGTCGATCTGATGAGGTACTGGGTGCTGCAGCAGGATACCGTGCACATCAGGGTTGTCATTCAGTTTAGCGATTTCCGCCAAGAGCTCTTCGGTGGTCGTAGACTGCGGCAGCTCGACTTTGACCGACTCCATGCCGACCCGTAGACAGGCATTGCCTTTCATGCGTACATAAGTTGCCGACGCCCCATCATCACCGACCAGAATGGTCGCGAGGATCGGCGTACGTCCGGATTTATCCTTGATCGCCTGTACGCGGACTTTCAGTTGTGCTTCGATCTCGGACGCGAGTTGTCGTCCATTCAGTAGTTGTGCCATGAAATTGCTCCGCAACGATCATCATTTGCCGCATATGATAGCCGATCACGCACAAATTTCCTGCGACAGAAGAAGGGGAAACGAAAAACAGTCGACTATCAGCGCTCAAAGGATGATTTTTTGGACAGTTTTAAGCGCTTTATGCCTTGTTTTTTTGATCTGTGCTGTTAATATGTGACCCCTCGGCTGGATAGCAAAATGGTTATGCCGCGGATTGCAAATCCGCTGACGCCGGTTCGATTCCGGCTCCAGCCTCCATCTTTCTCTTCTTTGATCAATGTCAGGTTTTTCCCTTACATGATCATGCTTCACCGCGCGCCCAGATGGTGAAATCGGTAGACACAAGGGATTTAAAATCCCTCGCCTTCGGGTGTGCGGGTTCAAGTCCCGCTCTGGGCACCATTTTCTAGTTCTAACGAGTTCAGATTGGTTCACAAAGTACCAATAAACAACAAGTTAGACGATAATAAAAGTTCAAAGTAGTTCGCTTTAGTTCAATTTCATCCCGCTTCTAATAAGGTATTCTTTGCGGTATAAGGTATTCATTGCCTAATGGATACCGCAAAAATGCCCAAACTGGTCCTACCTCTTACTGATACAAAAATCAAAACTGCCAAGAATGAGACAGATAAGCCTATCAAGTTATTTGATGGCAATGGTCTATTCCTCTTGCTCGACACAAATGGCAAAAAATATTGGCGTATGAACTACACTCGCCCACTCAGCAAAAAGCGCAATACGCTGGCTTTTGGCCTATATCCTGAAACCACCTTAGCCGAAGCCAGAACACTCAGAGATCAAGCTCGCAAACTGCTTTCACAGGGAGTTGATCCTGCCGAATACCGTAAACTTCAAGCGACAGAACAGCTTGAAAACGCCAACGATAGCTTTGAACGAATTGCCCTAGAGTGGTTAGACCGTCAGAACACTGCTGATGTCACCAAAAACAAAAGTCTCTATCTGCTCAAGTTTGCTTTTTCAGGCTTTGGCAACAAACCCATTCGGGAAGTCACTGCACGAGATGTCTTGACCGTATGCCGCCAAGAGGAAGCAAAAGGTCACTTGGAAAAGGCTCATCGGATTCGATCCAAATGCAGTCAGGTCTTCCGTTATGCAATCGCATCCACATTACTGGATACAGACCCTACCCGTGATTTACGAGGGGCATTAAAATCTGTTGAAGTCACCCATCAATCCGCAATTACCGATCCATCCAAAGTCGGCGGCTTGCTTAATGCAATCGACAACTACACAGGTCAACTGGTCACTATTGCGGCTCTCAAACTAGCTCCGTTGACATTTGTTCGCCCAGGTGAGCTACGTGCTGCCAAATGGGCGGATATTGATTTAGACAAGGCTGAATGGCGGTACACACCACCTAAAACCAAGAAGCAAACCAAAGTGGAACTTATCGTGCCGCTGTCCAGACAGGCACTCTCAATTCTACATGACATGCGCAATCTTTCATCGAAGAGTGAATACGTGTTCCCCGCCTTGCATACCAATTTACGCTGCATGTCTGAAGGTACGATTCTTCAAGCTCTGAGACGTATGGGATATGGCAAAGAGGAGATGTCCGGTCATGGCTTTAGAGCAATGGCTCGCACCATCCTTGAAGAAGTCCTCGAATTTCCAATCGAGATCATTGAACAGCAACTTGGTCATCAAGTCAGAGATATGCACGGACGCGCTTACAACCGAACAAAACATCTAGATAAGCGCAAAGACATGATGCAGAAATGGGCAGATTACTTAGATGGGCTAAAGAGCAACCACATCAAAGGGTTTGAATCTCATGAATAAATGCAATGCAGAAGAACTCTCAGCACACCACGAAACGCTCAAATTAGCAGAAGAACAAATGACATGGCTTCGAAGCCTTTTTTCAGCTATCCAAAATGACCTGCAAGGTCATGATGTCAAGAATTTAGCCTCCGTTGGTCAGTTCCTATCGGAAATGTGGGCAGATGGTTACTCTGTGATGATGCAAAACGAGAAATCATCCAACTTGACCTAAGCCAAGCTGGATAAGCAAGTACTTATCGGATTACTAAGAATCCTCCGCCTGCAACGGTAGATACTTTAGGATCAGACAGCGTGCCATCGCTGCCTATCGTATATTGCGATATGGTTTGATTCGTACCCGCATTGACCACATACAAGGCTTGGCTTGATGGATCAACCGCAAGATATGTCGGCGGGTTGCCAGATGTCGTCTTGAACGCAGGTGTTGACAGCGGCACCAGAGTGCCATCGAAATTGATCTTGAATTCATAAATCATATAACTGTCGCTAGACACGTACACGTATTTGCCATTCGGTGAAATCACCATACTAGCCGGTTGCTTGCCTGCACTCACGGTCCAAGGAGTCATTGGATTTAACAATCCCGACTGGATCGAATATTGATAAATGACACCCCCTATCGAGAGATAGGCGTATTTGTTGGACGGGTCAATCACAAAGCTATAAACGGTCGCACCTTGAGCTGGCAAAGCAGTCACGCCTTGCTGATTCGGTGCTAACGTGCCATGCGTCTGATAAGTCTCGATACCGCCAAAATACGTTGTTCCAGCCGCTACAGGCTCTATTGAGTAAAAGTAGTTACTAACGGGATCAACCACCATCTGATTGATCGCGGTATTGGGCAGCCCTAAATGCGTCTGAAAAAGCGAGAGCACGCCCGTATTGTTGATGGTGTACTGATAAAACTTATTCGATGTCAGACTGCCCGCGTAGAGGTTGCCATTGGCATCGGTCGCCAAGCTCTTGATAGTGTCATTCAGCGTCATGGTCGAAGCGGGTACACTGGTCAGATTACCATTGCCATCCACGTCAAATTGCCCAATCTGATTGCTCGCAACAGTGCCCATAGCCGCATACGCATACTTTCCTGAACTGGCTAACGTGAACCCCGTGACCTGCACACTTTGACCCAAGCCCAAAGCCTGCTGCGGTGTCAGATTACCGCTTGAGTCGATTGAATACGCCACGATGCTATTCGTTGCACTATTAAAGCTGTAAAGCGTATGACTTGCCGTAGGAGCTGGTGCTGGCGTGGGTGTAGGTACAGGTGATGGTGTCGGATTTGGAACTGGTACAGGGCTTGGTGATGGATTTGGCGAAGGCGTAGGACTGGGTACAGGTGATGGTGTCGGTGTTGCGGAAGTACTTGATGATCCACCACCACCGCCCCCACAGGCAGATAGCACTAAACCAATACTGATTACTAGTGCATGCTTTACTAATTGCATTTTGTATTTCCTTAACCAATTGATTGAGAGACTCTTGCATTAAAATATTAGTTTTAATTTATGAAAGTATCAATCAATACTTGATTAAAAGATTGATATTTTGGTGGTATGAATACACCAAACGAAAAAGCTGCTTTCGGCGTGCGCCTGCGTGAGATTCTTGCCAACAAAGGGTGGGAAGTTAATAAACCCACATGGCTAGCGTCTGAGTTCAATCAGCGGTACGAAGGTAACCCTATCTCAGTGCAAGCGGCCAATAACTGGCTGCAAGGTCTGGCTATCCCAAGTCAGGACAAGCTACGGGTTCTCTCTTTGTGGCTCGATGTAAGTTCAGAGTACTTACGGTATGGTGATCAGATGCAATCTGAACAAAATGAAGACGAACACGCTCAGCAAAGTGCAAAGCATTTTGGTTTTTCTGATTTGCCTGAAAAGATAGGCAAGCTATCCGCAAAACATAAAAAACTGGTATACGATGTTGTTCAAGCTCTTCTGGATCAGGAAAACAAATAACCCCTCAGATTGTCTTGAGATGCGATTCTAGGCACACATACCAGCTAGTGCCACTCCTGTATCATTTTTATCTACCCTCGCCTCCTGCCCCTCCTATGGCATCACAATTAGCATTCTTCGACTATCAAATGACAGTAAATCTTTGTACGAAATAGCAAGTCAACAAAATTAATATTAAAATACAATATTTTCAATAATTTACATCAATCATGGTTAAAATACACACAAATTTAAACGGCCATAAACCAATGATTAATAACAATATTTAAATCAAAAAACCAAAGATAGAGAAGATTTCTATTAAATATTTTTATATTTTAAGTATCATTATATTCAAAATATTTATATAAACCATTCCAAGCACAACTGAATTAGTTTCACCCTACTATTTACTTTATCTTACAATTATGGTAAGATATATTAATACATCGCACACTTTCAAGTGATGCTGATGTAAAGACAACTATAAATAAGACTTGCATTAAGGAAAATGCAATGACAAACAATTCAAATACATATAAAGGATTCCCCATCATAGGCAATCCATCTTACACCCTCGACTACAAGAACCTCGACAAAATCATCGCTGTCTTACAACAAGCCAAGGCGCAGATGACTAGTCCCGTTGTACGGTCATCTCTGCATCTTCATTCGTTCTAACTTTGACGTTAAGGACATCGTTCCCAAGATCAAACGTGCTATTGGCTCCACTCCCATAGAGTATGTTTATAGCGTTGAGCGCTCCTATTATCTGCATATCCACATCATGCTGGTGTTGGATACCACCAAGCCCGACCCACTGTTCCTCAAGGTTCAGCAAGCCCTAAAAGCGCTCAAATCTTGTCACGGCTGCGAGTTCAATTTACGCAAGAACAAGGACAGCTATTATCACCTCCTGAATGATCCAGCAGAGCTTGACGATGCCGTAACACGCTATTCGTACCTTGCCAAGATCAATCAGAAGAAACACCTGCCGCTACACATCAAAAAAACATTCAATACTTCAAGAATCATTAAAGATCAAATTTTAAACAAGGATGAATCCATGATCAAAATTTCAAGAATACCCGCCAGCCAGACATTCACCTGCGACAACGAAGGTGTCGCAGATAGCTTTAACATTGAAATCAAGAATCAGCGTCTAAAAGGCGATGACATCCGTCTTTGCTTTGCTGTGCATGACACAGTCACAGATCAAAGTATTGGCTGTTACCGGCCTCTCATATAGCTTTGAAGCCGATCCAGACCAATTTCATGTGCTCCTGACACTAGATCGCTTTTACTTCAATAAGTCTTATCGCTCATCAGACGAATGCTTCAATGAACTTTATGAACATCTTTCTGAACAAGTCACAAAAGCCATTCGCACGGCTCAAGACAGGTTGACGGTCAATCAAGAACTGGTCATCGAACCTATCGTTCCAGAGTCACAAGCACTAGAGGAGCTTTTGATCTTCGTCGTAGATGAAGTGAAGGTACAACTAAATCTGACTGTAGTGTAATAAACCAAGCTCCAAGGCAAGACACAGGATTTTCATGTGTCTTGCCTTGGAGCAACCACGGTATTGGACAAGTTACATCAGATAGTGCAACCCCACGGAGTATAGGGGGTGGGCACCGTTGACAGGCCGCCCTAGGTAACTTTTAGGGATACATCCCCTACACATACCTAGGTTCAAGCTGACTACCATATAGCGTTATGTGGATTTGTATGGCCGTGCAAACCAGTAAGGAACAACGGCATTTTTTTCCCGTAAGTTCTCACACATAAAAAATACGAAATCGCAAGCCGCGTCATGTGCTGTCATTTCTTCAGGGATTCTTTCTGCCGCATCAAAAGCATCTCCGATTGTTCCTATCATTCCGGTTGCTGAGAAAATATGCCGTCTTTCCTTAGCATCCTCATTGAGACTAAGATTGATAGCATTTGCAATCAATGCAGTCTGAACTTCAGTTATAAACCTAAATTTTTTCCAATCAAACTCTTGACTCATCTAAAACTCCCCGAATGCTAGTTTAAACATCACCACTGTATTTTAGTATATGGATATTTAAGCCGATCAAGATAGCTCTCGAACTCATCCGCTTGCTTTTTCCAATCACTATTCCCCCTTACATTATGTAACTTTAATGAGTCGTCAGAAGCCTTATCCTCCTCATCCAAAATTCTTTTGATTTCTTGATGCTGAAAGAACTCAAATGGTGTGACAACTGAAAATACATTTTCATTTCTGACGACAATTTTATCGTAGGCCATTCCTTGATTTCCAAGTTGCTCCTCCAAGGACGCTATGTGCTTCTTATAAATATCATCTAGCCGAACCCCATAACGAGGTTCAGAATTTGCATTTATACTTTCATCATCACTGTCCAAGGCTTTCCGAATTTCGTCATGTAGCATCCGCAAAGAATCTTTACTTAAAAGCGAATAAATCATATCAATCTCTCCTTTGTATATTAGCCGAAATGCTCTTTATAGCCTCTTCACTTTTAAGTTCATATATAGGATTACCATGTTCATCACTTCTTCGTATGACAGCTGCGATGTTTGGCGTATGATTCTCATTTACCTTACATATAAAAGTGCCTTTTAAGATCAACAGCTCCCTTGCTACAGCAGGACGGAAGCATATGTTCACAACGCTCTTGTCATACAGGGAAGGATACTGCCAAGCATCCTGTTCTGTTCTTGGCTGATCAAAAAAAGTCTTTGCTATAATCTCTGATGTCTTGTATAAATATTCTGTACCAAGACCAACGTCTCTAGTGAATTCATCGTATAAGAAATTTGCATATATCTCCAAAACCGCTCTTGCATTCTCACTAGCAATATTAACACCACCATAATCTCCGCCAATCACAGTCGCCTTAACATCAGCCACAGCCTCATACACCATCATTGCGCAATACGTATTAGGCTCAGCCTTTATTTCCAGTAATGGTACACTCATGTTGCCATATGTCGTATATAATAGCGACTCTCTAACTGCGTTCAGCCTACCGGGCTTTGTTATTAAATTTTCTGGTGCGCTCCAAAAGCTTCCTTCATTAATTAATTCTCGAAATGGGGTCATACTTCCCGTAAGTACTCTAGCCCGAAAAAATTGAGAGCCTTCCGGAAATACCTGCCTCAATACTGGCAAGTAAAATTCATTATCAACCAATAAAACATCATGAATAGCAGAAAAGATATCATGATCGCTCATTGTTCGAATCGGCTTTGCCCTAAAATCTCTAATTTTAGCTATGAGCTCACGAACTTTTACCTTAGATAAATGAGCATTCATTGCATCATTAAGACCACCATCCATACTTAAGTCCTCCCTTCTTGACAGTTTATTATTTGTATCACCCCATTATGGGTATAGCAAGATTGACCTCCCACCGACCAGCCTAGACAAACAAGGAAGCCAAATGGATGATACACACAACCACATCATTCTGATCGTGGAACAGTTTTTATCGTCATTGAAATCGTTAGCTGAGGCATACCTCCTCCTACCATAATTTGTGAGGACGGTTCCTTATACGCCGGGAAGAGCTTAGCAATGTCATGATATGTCGCCTCAATCAATCGATGTAACGCGCTAAACGGCATCGAAAGATCGCGCAGGATCATGCCATCACTATCATCTGACAAACTTACAAGGATCGGACCATCTCCGGTTTGCCCTGCGGCAATTTGCGAGTGCATATGTTCTTGCTGTCTACGAAAAGCATTCAAAGACAGCCCCTCCTCACGCAACACAAGTACATTCGTGGATTGGATCTTATCTTTGCTTGTCAACGCCCGAATACAAGCCACGGCTTTCTCAAGCGAGGTGATGCAATCTTCCATTGCGAACGCAAAATCAAGCATGGGCAATAGCCGACCTTTAGTCATTTCTTCAGGTGAACGCTGACTCTCTTCTAGCTGTGCCAGGATCAATGCTCGAGCCTCATCATAATGACGAGCCGACTTTACTAGGCAATGCACGAGCCATGAACGCCACCGCCGTTTCTCGATGGAGATATCGGGTTCTGAAGAAGTTACAAACATGCTTACAAGCATGGCATGCGAACGTAGCAACTCAATATTTAAATTGAGGGGAGGCATACCACAATGTTTAGGAACAAAAGCCATTTGAGACTACCTTTCTATTTTTCCATTTTGATTACATCGTAATCATAATTCTAGCTGTTTTACACCTTGAGTATTTTTACCAACACAGAAAGAAAGCCCCAGCAACATGGAGCTTATCTATCTAGAAAATACACGACTCTATTATATGGGCGCCTCAACCTGCGGCTGTGTTTAACTCAGGCTTACGACCCATCCTCCGAAGCAACCTCAGGCTCTACAGGGTTCAGCATTTTTAATGAACAATGATATCCATCTGAACGCCGAACGGGACTTTTAGAGACATGCACTCCGAGTTGCAGCAATGCAGACTCCAGCCGATCAATGCATTCACTCAGACCGCGTGCTGAACGAGGCCAATCAGTTTCTGAATGCTTGAATGAATCTAAAGAATTCAACAATTCTTGAAGTGTTCCTTCAAATCCGGTCTGATTAGCATTTAAATATTTCAGCATTGCATCAGCTATCGGGTTATCGCGTAGTAAGAAGTCACGAACAATAGTCTTACGATGATCCAAGTATTCATCTAGAAAAGCATTCATATTTTCGCCACACGCTAAACCGAGCGCTGTACCTAGTCTGGCAAAATCAGCCATTCGCGGAAATTGCAGCGTCTCATCCACGTTACTTAGCTTAGCCAAGCTACCGACAAGTAAATCCAGCAGCCCTGTGAAAATGACCGCCTTGTCACCTGCCCACTCCGCCTTAAGTTGCCGCTCATCATTGTACCGCTCAATACGAGGGCAATTGACCACTACCGCACGATCCATTAAATCCGGGCGAGTGATCACCATTGGAATGCTGTTCAAGAATACTGGCCGCTTTATATTCAGAATCACCTCATCGCTTGTCGTGAACAGTTCCCGTTTCCCATATCCTCCGCCCGTCACCATCGTACACAAGCCATCTTGCAGAGGATCGGACAATGAGGACAAATTTTCGTAACTCGCAAGATGCGAATGAACTGCGCTCACAAAGAGGTCATCAATCGACTTTGGTGCAGTACGATTATTCGCGACATTGGGATCAACTAACTCACGAAAACAACTCTGGGTTGTGCTTTTAGCACTCCCCTGCCCCCCAGTAAAAGCCAGAACAACATACGGCGTATCAGATCGAAAACACTCCAACAAGCACGCCAAAGTGAGTCGGCGCATCTTCAACGGTACATTTGCATATTTCCAAAGTCTGTCCACATCACCAGTACCCGGAGTGGGTGAAGGCAAAGCACGCATGCCTTTAGTTTTTATAAAATTAACGGGCAAATTTGCCTTTAACTCAAGGCGCCATCCCGTATCATTGATTACAATTGCATTGTAATAACCATCACATAAATCCAAGTAATAGCTATTTTCATGTTTAGCCACTCGCAAGTGAACGTCTTGAACTCTTGCACTGATCTTTGCAATACGAGAAAGATTCGCAATAGCCTCCTTTAAGTCTTTAGGCTTTGGCTCTTTATCAATAAGCTCAAAATACTCCTCACACAGAAAATCCTTAAAGTCATTACTCTCAACTTTTGATACGCATCCTGTATGATTGTTGCGGGCATAGCGAACCCCATCAAGATCGCAGAACAGTTTGTTATTCCGTTCACCAATCTCTATTAGCAATAGGGCTGGCGGACCATCAATATTGACATATCTCATATCAACCATGAGTGACACCTCCCGCGTTGTCCATCAAGCGTTTGATGTCACTCGCACGCCATGCAACTCTACGCCCAAAGCGCACCGGCTCAGGATATATGCCATCTTTCACGCCCTTGTTCCATTTAGCTCGACAGATCGTTAAGGTACTAATGACCTCTTCGATCTTTAACAAATAATCATCCAACTCCTTCGATTCAGTCTTTACTTCCACCGGCTCGGGTTCAGAGCCTGTAGGAGAGTTCAACGACTTATCAATTAGCACATCTTTCTTAATTTTTTTTACCACTTTTTTCTCTTTTTCAAATAGTTAAAATACAAGCAAAAAGCCGCCTGTGCCTAGGGTCGCCAATGGCAACCTCATAGAGCAAAGGTACAAAATTCGATTAAGAATAAATAAACGCCTGCACCAGCACCTATACGTGCTAGCAGACCTATTGACATTTAAAATTAATTAAGTTTTTTAATTTTTATTCTTTGCTGCACCACGAAGCCATCCACAGAATGTTTCATACGCGACGCCGTAGTCCAAATAATGCAGCTCAACATACCTAGGAATACTCAAGTGTGCCTCCTGGCCTGAACGTGCTTTCCATTGTTCTATAGCTCTGATCTTTTTCTCTATGTTGGGCTTGTTTTTTTTCAGCCCTCCTTTACGCCTTTCCTCTGTAAACATCTCCTGCGCTAACTGTCGAGCTTTTTGTTCAACAGCTTTGTCAAATTTTTTCTCAAGTCTGGACCTTTCTTTTGCAATAGATTCGCTTGGTTTCAGTCGCCCCAAAGCAAGCTCCATATCCACTCGTATATAGTAACCCCCCTCCTCTTCAATGTACGCCCCGGCATCAATGGCAGTCTCAATAGCCTGTCGCATCTGCTCAAAAGTTTTTCTTCGACTGGAATCACTCATCCGATCAAAGAAGTTTGAACTCGGATGCCCATCCACTGTTTTTTTCTCCCTCATGAAGGTCACAAACTCATCATAAATACTTTGGCTAAGTGACATATTCGCAACCTCTGATGTGACAAGAACTGATGTTGCATTTTTGCTCATCTAGAGTAACAATCAAAGGATTATCAAATTCAATTCCCATATCAGGACTTGAACTTACAAATAGAAACAAAACATAAGATTTGGTAAATTTATTGGTAAATAATCCAATGCATACGACACATGTATTTGAAATACAAATATTTTATTTTAAATTAATGTGTCCCGCTCTGGGCACCAAATTCTATCGTTTAGATTTGTACACGACAAACTGCAAGCCTAGTGATCATTGGATGCTAGGCTTTTTTATTGCCTTAAACTGTCCCAAATCACATGACCTCACCCAGTCATTATTTCCGGATATCAGGACTTATGACCCAGCGTGTAATCAAGCTTTAGGTATATCACAAAACCTTATCCGCAACCTAACCCTTGATTTGATTGCATCCTTCATCAAATCTGTGCAACATTTGCCACACCCCTCCCCACTCACCCATCATTGCTGACCATGTCTATCAAAGCTAATTTCCCGACCGAACTCCGTGACTGGATCGAGCACAATCTCACCCGTGGTGTTGCACCTCAAATCATCGTGCAGGAATTAGTCGGACTGAAGACAGCACCTGAGCTGGCTGCAGCAATGGTCGAAGCCGTCTCATCCGCCATCCTGCATGGCGCGCCCCTGCCCGGTACGATCATTGAAATCGGTGGTGCACCCATCAGCTACACCCCAGAACCATTGCGCATCCCGAACCAAGCAACGATCCAGTTGGGTGACCGCAAAGTCCATGTGATCGCACGACTGCATCGACCAGCCGCCGTGCTGCTAGACCACTTTCTGGATAAAGATGAGTGCGAGGCACTGATTGAGTTGGCTAAGCCTCGTCTACAACACTCGACCGTGGTCGATCCGGTGACGGGGAATAACATCGTAGCTGGGCATCGCAGCAGTGACGGCATGTTCTTTCAACTAGGTGAAACACCATTGCTAGAACGGATCGAGGCTCGTATCGCACTACTGACTGGTTTACCGGTCGAGCATGGTGAGGGCTTGCAGATGCTGCACTACGAGATCGGCGCAGAGTCTACGCCGCATGTGGATTATCTGATGACGCGCAATCCGACCAACCTAGAGTCGATTGCACGTAGCGGGCAACGCATCGGCACATTTTTGATGTATTTAAATGACGTTGAAGCGGGAGGAGAAACAGCATTCCCGCAGATTGGCTGGTCCGTAACCCCACGGCGGGGTCAGGCGCTGTATTTTGAGTACGGTAACCGTCAGGATTATTGTGATCCCAGTTCGCTACACGCGAGTCTTCCGGTACGCGCAGGTAATAAATGGCTGGCCAGCAAATGGATTCGGTCGCGCCGCTTTGTACCGCGCGGCACGACCTAAAACGATAAACGCCGTCTGTGTATAGCAGATGGCGTATTATTGATTAACGCACAAAAATCTCGTCAGCGACCCAGCCCTTAGGCGTCAAGTGAACACCTTCGCGTAGCTGCATGGTTCCCGCACCTTCGATCACGCGGGCGACCATCGGAAATACATGCTGGAATTCCGGGGTTTTCGCCCACGGCGCAGGATCGATCTGATACGTGTAGGCCACAGACGTGACGGTCTGACCATTCATCTTCATGGGGGGCTCCCAGCCCGCGATCTTATCCAGCTTCAGTGTCGCAACGCAGAAGTCCGCCGGATGGGTCACACGTGTTGCCGCTGTTGCAACCACTTCGGGGATATGCAGATAGTATTTCTGTCCTTCGGTCGTAAGCTGGTATTGACGCGCCTGAGCCGTGATTTTTTTACCATTGCTGTCGGTGCGTTCGACCATCATATCCTTACCTGCCACCAAGCCCAGTTTTTCCAGAACAGGCATTTGCAGCGCATCACGCGTGCCATTGGCTTGATCTTCTGTGGTGACATAGATCGGCCAGTCGTATTTGGCCAAACACAAGTGACCGCGCTGGGCCAGAAAATCATTGATCGTCGCCGTGAAGTTACTCATGTTGGCTTCCTGACGCTGTTGGTGGCAGCCTGTCAGCAGGCTGAGTGCAATCAAGGAGGCCACACCGCAAGCGAGTCGTGCAGCAAAGAAAGATCGTGTCATCATGTGTCTGTATATCTCTGTTTTCTCAGTGTGTTATATAGTTCGCCGATACGGCAAACGTCTCATCTCAAAAGATTTGCCGTTTGCACTCGTCAGTTGACGCAAATGCCGCTGGTCGGTGGCGTCACCGGTGGTTGGTAGCCATCGGTCAGCGTTTGCAGGAAGCAAAGCAGATCCGACATGTCCTGCTGCGACATTTGTGGTGCGGAATGGAATGCCCGCGGTAAAGCGCCTTCTGCAATGGTCGTACCCCCCATGTTAATCGTATTATTCGGATAGCTTGGGTCGGCACTATTTGAGCCCTGCCCCATCGGCATTTCCGTATCAATATTGCCCTGATACTGCGCTGGTAGATCGTTGTATTGATTGATCTTCGCACCCGCAGCATAAGTTGGGTAGAGCGCAAAACTTGGATTCGTTGTTACGTTCGCAGCATTACCACCGCTACTGGGGTACCAGAATTCAGGGTTGGTATCGCGGGTATTATAGAAATTCAACACCTGCACGAGAGAATGGAACACCCCGTTGTGGAAGAATGCATTACGCGTCGAGACATTGCGCAAGGTCGGCACTTTAAAGCGACCGCAATACGGATCAGGCATGTAAGTGTTGTTGTATTGATTATTCCCCGCACCGCTGTTGCTGCCTGAAGGCGCATGCAGCGTGTTGTCTGGGCCACAGAGACCCATGTCGAAGGATGCGTATGGCGAGACGCTGTCGGTTCCACCGGGAATGTTGTTCTTGGTATTGCCCGGAATCTCAGCATCGTTACGCGGTACGCCCAGCGCCTGATAGGTGAAATCGGTCATCAATCCCACTGAACCATGGAAATTGGCACCACTATAGTGGCACGCCACGCATCCCGCACCGCTCTCGCCACTGCCGGTATCAGGAATGGTATTGAATAATCGCAGCCCGCGCATTTCAGCAGCGGTCAGCTGCCCACCCTGCTTATTGGAAATATACAGATCGTATTTGCTGGAGTAAGGAGCGAAGCTCTGATCTTCCTGCTGAAACGCCTGCAAAGCCGCGCCGATATCGGCAAATGCGGCAGTCGGATTGTTAAAGACATTACTGCCGAATGCCTGCTGGAACAAGGCCGCATAGCTGGCATTTTGCACAGTTTGCACCACAGCACTTGCTGACGAATTATTCATTTCGATTGGATTGAGCAGCGGCAGGCTGGCCTGAGCAGCAAGCGATGCAGCACGACCATCCCACATAAAACCGCCGCCTGGTGCGTTTTGCGATACGCCATCCGGGTTTTCGGCACTGTCGTTATATTCAGGCGTCATCGACTTGTAGCGCAGCGACGGAACCGCACGCTGTCCCTCAGAAACCCCATCAGACCCCAGTTGTACCGACAAACTATTGGGCGGACCATAAGCATATTGCGGACTGTGGCAGCTTGCACAGCTCATATTTTTGCCGCCGGACAAATTCTGGTCAAAAAACAGTTTTTGGCCAACCTGCGCCGCAAGGCTCAGCGTTGGACTTGTCGTTGTGGTCCCAGATCCGCTGCCAGCGCTACCCGTAGGCGTCGTTGATGTGCTGGAAGCAGAGCCACCACCTCCTCCGCCGCATGCTACCAATGTGGTGGTCAGGATCGTCGCCGCCAAGAGAAACAGGCTCAGAATACTGATATCACGGGTCAGCTTGTGCATGATCATCACTCAACTTCAATTTCGGCATCAATCCAATGAGCAGACGACACGTGAAAAAAGCGCCGTCTGGTCATCAGACTAAAATAAAAATAGCCGAGTCGCGTAGAACCAGACCCGGCACATGTACTTCAGGTGAGGAGCAATCTGCCCCTCACCCTAAAACGGTTATTTCAGTGCCCAGACGTTGGTCTGTGTGGCATCTGGACCAGGACCACGTGATGCCAGCGATGTACCGGTCACATCGGCTGGATTCAGCTTCTGTGTATAGTTCGCTGGTGTGATGAAGGCATGGTTCATCGGGCGTACGGAGTCGAAGTGCGTATCCGCGCTGCCTGCAAGCTCAGGCAGGTTGACGATGTTAGCGGTAATAAACGACTCAGAGTATTTGGCACGTGCAAGGTAAGACTGAGGCTGAACCGGATCACCCAGTTGGAACATGTCTTGGAGTGTACGTACAAAGGAGAAGTGGCTATATGCGTCGCTATCAACAATACCCTTCGGCGCATTCGCCTGATTGGTCAGCACGGCAAAAATCGAGTTGCCATGACCATGGTTACCCTGATAGTAGTTCGTCGTCGCAACCGTGCTGTATTTGCCATTGCTATAAGTCAGCGGAGCTTGGCTAACGTTCGCTGTGCTTGGGTTCCAGCCACAGCAAGATGTCGAGCTGCCTTCACCTTCGTCGAACATCACCACGATCGCGACATGACGGTTCGGATTAGTCCATGCAGGAGATGCCTGAATCTTCGCGACAACCTGTGCGACATACGCGTCACCACGCTGAACGATCGCAGTACTGCCACCGGCACACGATGGATCAGAGCCAGTACCATGCATGTCATCACACTGGTCAGGCATGATGAAGTTCAGGTTACCGATATCGCCATTGGCAAGGTCAGTACTGAACTGGTCATAGTTATAGTTGGCAGGGATTGCATACGCTTTGGACTGAGACAGCGCAGAAGCATACTGCGTACCGAAGATAGTACGGTTGTCAGCAAAGAACTCTGGCAGATTACGAGTTTGCTGATAAGCCATACCCGGATGGTGCTTGGTTTTGTACAGGGAGGCTGGCATCGTGAAGGAAGTGCCTGTACCACCCGGTCCAGAGTAGGCACCCGATACGGCGGTATCAGCGATACTGTCGGTACGTGGGTCCTGGCCAGGGTTCATCGATTCGCTATAAGTACGCCATGTCATACCGGCTTGCGAGATGAGGGTAAACAGGCTGGGGGCCGAAACGTTATGCGCAGCAGATGCTCCGGCAGCACAGGCGCTGCTGGTGTAGCCAGACAGGGCGCTGGTATTGGTATTGGGGATAGCAATCGTGGCAACCAATGGCTGACCATCAGATGCGGTACCGCCTGCAAATGCAGCGTCGGATGGTGTGTTGTTCGTGCCGTTTGCACAACCCCACCAGTTGTCATCCGTAATTCCCCAGTCATCCGCACCACCCAGTGCCGTATAGTTTGGCTCACTGGGGTTACCCGTTGAGTAATAGGTGGTGAATTGGTTACCGCTGGTCAATATCTTATTGATATTCGGTGCATAGGTTGAACCCAGAATACCGGGGGTACCTGGTGTCGCACTGACGCTATGGTTTTCCAGCATGATGACGAAGATATTGTCATAACGTGGGATACCTTCGACATTAAACGCTGCTTGCTGAGCCTGAGCAAATGTGATCGGTGCTTGTGTGACTGTTGGCTTGGCTGGCGTGGTGCCTGCAGATACAACGACACCTGAAGCAGGTACACCAGCAGCATTGACTACGGTTGGATCATTGCCCGGTACTGCCAGATTGTCTGGATACAGATCACCGCGATCCAGTTTTGTGGTCGCGAAAGTATAGCGGTTAGCCAGTTGATTCTCTTCAAACAGCACAGCCTGCTGTTCAGCGCCAATCAGTTTATTCACATCGCTGAGTGCATCCGATGCGCTGACGGTAACCGAGGTGCTATTGAAAGTCGGTGTCGACAGACGGGTAGCAAGGTTAGCTTTCTCTGTCGCATATGCTGTGCCGTTGGCTTCTACCAGACGTTGTACTTCACTCGACATCGGGCTGATCACGACACTACCGTTACCTTGATCGGCGACTTGAGCAGTAGAAGCACGCAGGATCAGATGGCTTGGTACGGTCTTACCGGTTGCCGTGTTGCTCGCTGTCGTCGGAATATCAGCAACCAGTTGACCACTGACGCTGCTTTGCAGGGTGAAATGACCTGTTGCGTCGGTTTGTGCGGATGGCTCACCGGCATCCAGTTTGCCGTTACCATTGCTATCAACAAATACGGTAGCGCCGGTGTAGTAACCAGCTTTGAGTGTTGGATTACCCGAAGTGCTACCGGCGATATAGCCAGTAGACGCAACAACGCCGCTAAAAGTCGTTGTTGCTGGCGTCGGTGCTGGTACAGGTGTAGGCGTTGATGACGAAGATGAACTGCCACAGGCAACCAGAGCACATGCAGCAGCAATGGGGGTCAGGGCAAATACGCATCGTTTCAGACGTGTATTCATTATGAAGTTCCTTTTTTGTGACTGGTGTATAGAAATGATCTGCATACTCAAAAAATGAGTGCATGGTAGGCATCCTAGCGGCCATATATTTAAATTTTGTGACCATTTCCATACATAAACAAACCGTTTAACGACTGATTGTTCGGCACTTTCCCATCAATTTTGAATTAATTGTGCATACAAGCAATATCAAAGCACCACGCGTCATTCAATTGTCAATAATTTACACAATTAATACTTATTCTTGTATGAAAAACCAACCATTCAGAAAAAATATCTCCCTTTCGCGCATGGGTGATTGCCGAAAAATAATTTCTATTTTTAGCTCGATTCACTGTTTTATGTACTATTTTAAGATGTGCGCTGCTGACGGCCAAGCCAGTGATGGCTCAAATCTGATGTCTATCGTTAGACGCGCGGAGATAGATTGTGTCGGATAAAATGGCATATGACAGATTTTGGAACGTTGTGAATCAACGATCTAAGATGAGCCATATGCTCATTTTTTAGCCATTCATTTTGATTAGTTCAGAAGATTTATAAAGATAAAAGTCAGGCTGACCATGATGCAGATTTGCAGAAAAAAGGCACCAAACAGCATATCGTCACCTTCATCATCAAGCATTTTCTTAAGACTTGCCACGAATGCCAGACCACTCAAAGCACCAAACATGGTCAACAGAACAGCCAGAAGGTCATTGTCATCATCATCCAGCCATATCTTGAGTTGGACAACAATCTCAAAACCCAGTGCCGCCAGCGCCGCTGACAATGCCAGCTTTAACCACGCCATTTGATATCCTGCCCTTATCTTAAGGCTTCATGCAACTACTATTGCACCAATTTACAGAAATAGATATATCTCGTTGTAATTACAACATAAATGTATTTTCCCTGCAGATCACGGAAGTAAATATTGGTACTTTCCATTCTGACTTGTCTTGGCTGCGCCAGTTGGAGCACAAGCAGCAGTCTGCCAACGACGAAATCGACAGCAATAAACAATAGCCTCAGATTAGGCAATTGTTTATGATATTTTAAGCAATTAGATCACATAAATTTATCAGAGGCTGAAGATAATGGAGTAAATATGTTCAAAGAAGATAATATTCTGCCTGTTCTTGCCGCCTTTTTTCTCACCTTTGTCTACGCGCATTACAGTAAATTTCTTCTAAATGATATAATCCAGGCTATCCGTCCATGCCCTGCAAACTCACGGGAAAGCGCTGGCTCGAGCGTCTTTAAAGTATTCACCGACCTGCCGCCAACGAAAGCAGACTACTTCAACCCGATAGCACAGGATCAAAACGATAAAATATACGCTGCCAACGATCATCAAGTCTTCTTTCTCACGCATGATCGAAAGTGGCAGGAGCTATCTGTTTTTCAATATGAACATCATCGTCGTCACAAAATAAACAGCGCCTCTATATTTAAAGACATTAAAGGATTGACCACTGATAATCGCGGCAACTTATATGTAGCTGAACTAGAAGGGATCATCCATATCATATCACCGCAAGGTGATATGAAAACCTTCTTCAGCGATCACAAAACATACTTTGGAGCAAGTATCACCGCAGACAATAACGGTAATGTTTATTTCGTGGACGGATCGTATGACTATGCGATCCGGAAAATTGACTCGCACGGTCACATCAGTACACTGATTGAAAGATATCGTGAGGTAAACGGTGAAAATATCGATATCACACCATCCTTACGAAGTCCCGGCAACCTTATATTTGACAACACAAAGCAGGTACTCTATCTCGTCGAAGGAGGGTGGTTATCTATTATTCAACAGTTGGATATGAAAGGACATCTCTCTACGCTTTCAAATATTGGCCAGAAGATTTTCTGGAATGGGACTGATAATTATCCATTGTTTTTCATGAATACTGCCTCTCTTGCGACCGATAAGAAAGGCAATCTTTATATTGGAGATACTCGCTACGGTATCACTATTGTTATGCCTGATGGCACAACAAAAAGTTATCCGCAATCCCTCATGTACAACTACGCTGGGGGAGGCTCCTGCTTGCTATTTCCAGAAGGTGCCGGATTGCGTAGTGTCGGGAGCACCTCGATTATTGCAACTTTTGGCAGTTATTCAAAAGATGCTGTCTATCGCGCGGAAGTGCCTGATCTAAAGACATTGCCTGCGTTTGTACCGCAACTTTAAGATAGCGATTAGGAACGCGACTAGCTCAGTCGACGAACATCACGCCAGCGTCAGATTCACCACGTCCAGCCGATTGTCATCAGCCGCTTTCTCCTCCACCGTATCCGCCTTCAGCGAGACGAAGTCAAACAGATCGCGGTCAGCGAGCTGGCTGCTGTGCACATTCTGCAGGGCACCGAAGATACTGTGCAGACGCTTGGGGTGTTTCTCGTCCCAGTCACGCAGCATCTGGTTGATCACCGCCCGCTGTAGATTCTCCTGACTGCCACACAGATTACACGGGATAATCGGGAACTGACTCTGGGTCGCGTATTTGATGATGTCCTTCTCGGCCACATAGGCGAGCGGACGGATGACGATGTTTTTGCCGTCGTCGGATTTGAGTTTGGGTGGCATGGCCTTGAGCGCGCCACCGTGAAAAAGATTGAGGAAGAAGGTCGCCATGATGTCGTCGCGATGATGACCCAGCGCGATCTTGGTCGCCCCGATCTCCTGTGCAAAGCCGTACAGCGAGCCACGACGCAGACGTGAACACACCGCACAGTAGGTCTTGCCTTCAGGCGTTAGACGCTTGACGATGCTAAAGGTATCGCGCTCCAGCACATAGAACGGCACTTTGCGACGGGTCAGATATTCAGGCAGGATGTGCTCAGGAAAATCCGGCTGCTTCTGGTCCATGTTGACGGCGACGATTTCAAAGTTTACGGGCGCGATATGTTGCAGGAACAACAGAATGTCGAGCATGGTATAGCTGTCTTTGCCACCCGACAGGCAGACCATGATCTTGTCGCCCTCTTCGATCATGTTGAAATCTTTGATTGCCTCGCCGACCTGCTTGCGGAGTTTTTTCTGGAGCTTGAGGAAGGCGGTCGTGGTCGGCGCATCGGGATTAAAGAACGGAAAACGCGACTGAAACTCAAGCGAGGTATCGGTCTCGTCCAGCTCCATCTCATCTTCATGCAGATCCAGCGCTGCCGGAGCGACATCGCCACGACTGCCCCCGATATTCGCCATCGCATCTGCACTGATCTGATCCAGTAATGCCTCGCTCATCTCTACCACTACCCGCTGACTACCCAAAAGAAGGCGCATATTTTATCGGGCTTTGACGGGATGCGCCAGTAGATCATTTAATATCCAGCGTGCATTCGAGATTATCCAGCCACAGGCTTCGCTTGCCCCAGATGCGCATGCCACCAGACCATCAGCGCAAGCAGGCTGAACAAACTACCCATGAAGACCACGCCCGACCATCCCGCATACTGATAGGCGCTGGCCGAACACAGCGAGCCGGTCGCACCGCCGAGGAAATAGCAGGTCATATAGCCAGAATTGAGTCGATTGCGTGCTTCGGGGCGTGTCGCAAACAGCGCATTGTAATTGGTGACATGGATCGCCTGCACCGCGAGGTCCAAGAGGAGAATACCGATGATCAGCGCGATCACGCTCGTACCCGCCCAATACAGAAAACCCCACGACGCCAGCAAGACCACCACACCAATACTCGTCACCAGCGGCCCATGCCCACGATCGGCAAAGCGTCCAGCCCCCGAGGCAGCAAGCGCGCCAGCCGCACCGATCAGGCCAAACAGCCCGATCACACCATCGGAATAATGATACGGGCTACTGGCCAAGAGAAAAGCAATCGACGTCCAGAGCACACTAAACACGGCAAAGATCAAACCACCCAGCAATGCCCGTACACGCAGCACTCGCTCCTCACGGAAGAGCTTGAGCACCGACAGGATGAGCTGCGGATAAGACATCGTGGTGATCCCGGCATAGCGTGGCAGCGTGCGATAGAGCAAAGCCGCCAGCAGCAGCATGACCACCGCCGCGACCCAGTACACCAGTCGCCAGCTCCCCATGGAGGACAACAATCCCGATACGGTACGTGCCAGCAATATCCCGAGCAAAAGGCCACTCATGATCGTACCCACCACCCGACCACGTGCCTCCGGATGCGCCAGCGTCGCCGCAAACGGCAGCAGGATTTGCGTCACCACCGTAAACAGCGCCGACAACACCGTTCCTATCAGCAACATGGTAAAGCTCTGCGCCATCGCGGCAATAAACAGCCCAATGGAGGACAAAAAGGCCATCAGTGCAATCAGGCTACGCCGCTCGAAACGATCTCCCAACGGTACAATCAACAGCAGTCCCAGCCCATAGCCCACTTGCGACACCGTGACAATGATCCCTGCGGCTTGCGTAGTCAGGCCAAAATACTGTGCGATGGTATGCAGGAGCGGCTGTGCGTAGTAGAGATTGGCGACCGCGAGCCCGGTACTGGCCGCCATGAGCAAGACCAGCATTTGCGAGAGATGCGGATGGTTGGTCGTCGCAGCAAGGAGCTCTGGTGTAACGGATGCTTCAGGAGTCAGGGCATCGGACGAAGGACTGGATGTCATGATGCAAAACCTCAAGGGCCAGATCAGAAGCAGGGTGCCTCGTGATAATCAGCCACAAAATAATCCAAGTGGTCCATATTATAGCGTTAAGTGACTGGATTGGCATGATGGCATTTTTCTATCAGGCTGATCGGCAAAATCTATCCTGCATGAAGACAGATAAAACGCATCATTCCCCCGCGAAATCGGACCGTAAAACCTGCGCCGTACTTGTTGTCATGCGCCGCATCGGTCATAATCTTGCCCTTTGCAGATTCTTTTGCGCTGCGCAAATTCTTTATTGTTTCGTTGGAAAGTACAATCGTCATGATGCGAACCCATTACTGCGGCTCTTTGACCGAAGCCCTGCTCGAACAAACCGTCACCCTCTGTGGCTGGGTACACCGTCGCCGTGACCATGGCGGCGTGATCTTCCTCGACATGCGGGACCGTGATGGTCTGGTACAGGTCGTGATCGACCCCGATACCCCGGAAGCCTTCGCCACCGCCGACCGTGCCCGTAGTGAATACGTGCTAAAAATCACCGGCCGTGTGCGTAAGCGCTATGCCGGCACCGAAAACGCCAACATGGTCAGTGGTCAGATCGAAGTACTGGCGAAGGACATCGAAGTGCTGGCGACGTCCGAGACTCCGCCCTTCCCGCTGAACGATGAGCACGTCAACGTCTCGGAAGAAAACCGTCTCAAGTACCGCTATCTCGACATGCGCCGTCCCGAGATGCTGGAACGCATGCGTTTCCGCTCCAAAGTCACCAGCATGATCCGCAACTATCTGGACGAGAACGGCTTCCTTGACGTCGAAACCCCAATTCTGACCCGTGCCACGCCTGAAGGCGCGCGCGACTATCTCGTGCCATCGCGCACTCAGCCGGGCAGCTTCTTTGCCCTGCCGCAGTCACCGCAGTTGTTCAAGCAGTTGCTGATGGTCGCCGGTTTTGACCGGTACTACCAGATCGCCAAGTGCTTCCGCGACGAAGACCTGCGTGCCGACCGTCAGCCGGAATTCACCCAGATCGACATCGAGACTTCGTTCCTGTCGGACGAAGAGATCATGACCATCACCGAAGGCATGATCGTGCAGATTTTCGACAAGCTCTTGGGCGTGAAGTTCGACAAATTCCCGCGCATGACCTACGCCGAAGCCATGCGCCGCTTTGCCTCCGACAAGCCGGATATGCGTATTCCACTGGAGCTGGTCGATATCGCTGACCTGCTGCAAGAGATCGAGTTCAAGGTCTTCGCAGCGCCTGCCAAAGATCCGAAAGGCCGTGTCGTTGCCCTGCGCGTACCGAACGCGGGTGAGCTGTCACGTGGTAAGATCGACGACTACACCAAGTTCGTCGGTATCTACGGTGCCAAGGGTCTCGCCTACATCAAGATCAACGACATCACCAAGATCAACAACGGTCTGGATGGCAAAGAAACCGGTCTGCAATCGCCGATCGTCAAATTCTTTAGCGATGCACAGCTTGAGGCCATCATCGCCCGTACCGGCGCACAGAACGGCGATCTGATCTTCTTTGGCGCGGACAAAGCCAAAGTAGTCAACGACGCCATGGGCGCACTGCGCATCAAGATCGGTCATGACCTCGGGATGGCAACCACCGAATGGGCACCGCTCTGGGTCGTGGACTTCCCGATGTTTGAAGAAATCGACGACGGCAAATGGACCTCGGTCCACCATCCGTTCACCCTGCCAAAGGTGAGTGTCGAGGAAATGAAAGCCAACCCGGGTGCAGCCACCTCGGTCGCCTACGACATGGTGCTGAACGGCACCGAACTCGGCGGCGGCAGTCTGCGTATCTATACGCTCGACATGCAGAAAGCCGTGTTTGAAGCACTGGGTATCACCGACGAAGAAGCCGAAGACAAATTCAGCTTCCTGCTTGACGCACTGAAATACGGTGCACCACCGCACGGTGGCTTGGCCTTTGGTCTGGACCGTCTGATCATGCTCATGACCGGTGCCTCGTCGATCCGCGACGTGATCGCCTTCCCGAAAACCAAGACCGCCGAATGCCCACTGACTCAGGCACCAGCGCCGGTGGATAGCAATCAACTGCGTGATCTGGGTATTCGCCTGCGCGAGAAGCCAAAGGCGGATGAGAAGGTTTGATGCTTTAGGCGTGTAAAATGCCTAATTGTTCTAATCAGTTAAACGCGCCACGGTAGATCCTACTGTGGCGCGTTTTCTTTTTGGGGAGCGCCTGCCGCGGGCCTTCCTTTTGAGCCAAAAAGAAGCAAAAGCCCTTTTTCGCGCAAAACTCGCCATCCTGGCTCGAACAGTTGTGCTCAGCATCCCTGCAGATCAACAGCACAAACTGTACTAGTCTCCTGACTTCAGTTTAGCCACATTAGGCTTGGGATAAAGAAACGCATTTCACATGGACGTGGTGATTGGAGCTTGTTTGAGCCATGGATGGCGAGTTCTCCAATCACATGGGTTTTGCTTACTTTTGCCCAGTCAAAAGTGAGGCCTGCGGCAGGCAGCTCCTCCCATCGCTAGACACAACGATAAGACTCCGCCTCAAAAGAACGAGGTTAGCCTTACTCCCCCTCAAGCAAACCCTGATCCGTCACCCCCAGCACCTGACTCGCAACCACCCCCGCCGTCATCGCCCCATTCACATTCAGCGCCGTTCGCCCCATGTCAATCAGCGGCTCAATCGAGATCAGGAGTGCCACCAGCGTCACCGGTAGTCCCAGTGCTGGCAGCACGATCAGCGCCGCAAAGGTCGCTCCGCCTCCCACGCCAGCCACACCAATGGAGCTTAAAGTCACGATCACCACCAGTTGAGCAATCCATGCCGGATCCAAAGGATTAATGCCTACCGTCGGCGCCACCATCACCGCCAGCATGGCCGGATACAGCCCGGCACAGCCATTCTGCCCGATGGTCGCCCCAAAGGATGCGGCGAAGCTCGCAATCGACTCCGGTACTCCCAGACGCCGCTCCTGCGTCTCGATATTGAGTGGGATCGTCGCGGCACTGGAGCGACTGGTAAAAGCGAAGGTCAGTACCGGCAGCACGCGGGCGTAATAGCGAATGGGATTGACCCGCACCACACTTAAAGCCAGCGCATGGACACCAAACATGATCGCAAGGCCCAAGTAAGACGCGATGATAAAGGTGCCGAGCTTCAAGATATCTGCCAGATGCGAACCTGCAACGACTTTGGTCATCAGCGCCAGCACACCATAAGGCGTCAGCCGCATGACCAGCCGCACAAGACGCGTCACCAGTGCCTGCGCCGCCTCGATCCCGGCATAGACCCGGGCACCATTCACCTCATCCTGCCGGATCAGCTCAATCGCCGCCAAACCCAAAAACACCGCAAAAATCACCACACTGATGATGGCCGTAGGGCGTGCGCCCGTCAGATCGGCAAAGGGATTATCAGGCAATAGCGACAAAATCAGTTGCGGGACCCCGAGATCGCTGACCTGACCGATATAGTGATCATGCAGCGTTGCAAGTCGTGCGGTCTCTTTCACGCCCTGCACCAAGCCTTGCGCAGATAAGCCAAAGAGATTTGCCATCCCCACCCCGACCAGCGCCGCGATCGCAGTCAGGATCAGCAAAGTACCGATCACAAGCAAACTGATCCGACCCAGTGCAGATGCCCGATGCAGACGTGCAACCGCACTCAAGATCGATACCAATACCAGCGGCATCACCACCATCTGCAAGAGCTGAACATAGCCATTACCAACCAGATTAAACCACTGTATAGAAGCCATGAGCGCGGGATGATCCGCACCATAGACCGTCTGTAAGATCAGGCCATACACGGCCCCGACCACCATGCCGAGTAAGACCCGTTTGGACAGACTCCAGTCCGCTCGGCCAACCAGGCGCAAAGCCACCAGTAGCAGTAGAAAGACGACGACATTCAGGATCAAAGATAAATTCACGAGGGACTCCAACACAGGTCGCCAACAACACATCACCACGACAAGTCATTGACCAAACGGGCAAATATGGTAGCATCATCTACACCAAGCTATTCATAACACAAACTGCATACGTTATGCTGCGATGAGATAAAAGCTCGGAGGCGACCATGCCAACCTTTAAAGACCATTTCTCGACCTTGGCCTCCGCCTATGCGTCATTTCGCCCGGACTATCCACCAGCGTTGTTTGACTGGCTATCTGGCCTCTGTGCTACGCACGATCTGAGCTGGGACTGCGCCACAGGCAACGGTCAGGCAGCACGCCATCTGGCCCAGCACTTTAAGCAGGTCCATGCCACCGATGCATCAGCCAGTCAGATTGATGAGGCCGAAGGTCCCGTCAATGTCGCCTTTAGTGTCGCTCCTGCTGAAGCATCAGGGTTGTCGGATCATTCGGTGGATTTACTGGTCGTTGCACAGGCAGCGCATTGGTTTGATCTCGAGGCGTTTTATCAGGAAGCTCGGCGTGTCTTAAAACCGAACGGCGTAATTGCACTCATCACCTATGCGCATCATCGGGTGGATGCCGAGATAGATGTACCATCGCTACATTATTATGAAGACGTGATCGGCGACTATTGGCCGCCTGAACGCAAATGGGTCGAGACCGGCTATCGCGATCTGCCCTTTCCTTTTGCCGAGATTGCTGTACCCGCGTTTTCCTTAACTGCTTCTTGGACACTGCCGCACTTTATGGGCTATCAGGCCACATGGTCAGCTACCAAACGCTATATCGAAGCCACCGGACACAACCCGATCCCTGAGCTTGAGGCCGCCATTGCACCGCTCTGGGGTGATCCAGACAGCCGTCGTACCATCACGTGGCCCTTATCGCTCCGGGTCGGTCGCGTGTAAGACGGTCTTGAGCCGCGCGGCCTGAGCAATCTGATCGGCCTCAGGATGCGCGTGTCGCCCCCAGTACAGGATCGGCAAGAGCAAGATAACGCCTAAGACAGCTGAAATGCCGAACTGCAGCATATAGCCCAAGCCATGCGCCAGATATCCACTGATCAGGTAGCCCAACCCGCCCAAGAACGTAAACGCACAGACCTGAAAGGTAAAATCGCTGCCCGCATGCGCTGGCCGTGCGTAGTCCATCGCCACCGTCAGTAATGCGACCATCGCCATCGCAGCCGCAATATGCTCCACGCAATTTGCCGTATACAGCTCCCAGCCATAGAGCGGCACATGCTGGGCATACAGCCAGGCGATCAGACTATAGAGTGCCGTCGTCAAGGCCTGTAGCCCGTTAAACACCCATAGCGCCGTCATGCGTCGCATATACGGCATCAGGCGTGCCGCAAGGCCCGCCCCGATCAGCGACGACACCGAACCCATGATCGTGCCCCAGAGACCTATACCCGATAGAGACAAACCCATATCCACCATCATCGGTTTGACCATACCACTCGACATATAATCCGCAACTTTATACACGAGCAGCACCGCAAGCCATGCGCGCATCTCGGGTGTGGCCCAGAAATAGCCAAAATGTTCCTGAACCTCCGCATAGAACCGCTGCCACCAAGGCGTCCGCAGATCTTCATCCGGTGGCATTGGTGCAGGCGTCACAGGCGGTGCGTGATGCCAGACAGGCTCACGAAAGAATAAGACCGGCAGGCTATTCAGCACCACCAAACCCACCATGCTTAAGAACACCGCCTGCCACGACCAGTAGGCCATGACGATCAAGAGCACACCACCGCCAACGATCAGACCCACGCGATAGCCCACCACTTGCACCGCATTACCGGCACTGCGTGAATCTGACTCCAGCATCCGCACCGCAAGGCCATCGGTCGCAATATCCTGTGTCGCACCAATCAAGCTCAGAACAAACAGTAGTGCAAACAAAACAACGGTGGTCCGTACATGCACGAGTCCAGCCGGGTCAAATCCAGACACCAAGACCAACAGCCCGATCGCAATACCCGATAACGGTAGAATCCAGCTCCGACTCTGCCCAACCCGAGCTGAAAAATAATGATCTACGACAGGTGCCCAGAGAAACTTCATGGCCCATGGCAGCATGAGTAGCCCCGACCAGCCGATCATGATCAGCGACACATGATACTGACGCAGGATCGCAGGCAGCGCCTGCGTGATAAAACCTGCCGGTAACCCTTGTGCCAGATAAAGGCTGAGCAATAAGCCGAGGGTATAGCGCTTGGAATAGGAATGTCTCATCGGCTGTGGGGCTCTGCATCGATGTGTGCGTTATAAAACGGCGGGAAAACTGCATAAAAAAACCTCCATACATGATGGAGGCCACGTATGGAGGCTGAAAAACAAACTGAGGGATATCCGTATCAATCGAAGATAATGGTCTTGTGATCATGCACGATCACGCGATCTTCCAAGTGCCAGCGCACTGCACGAGACAACACGTTTCTTTCAACATCTTCACCCAATTCGCGCAAATCCTCAACCGTATAGCGATGACTGACCCGTTCGACATCCTGCTCAATGATCGGACCCTGATCCAGATCAGCAGTCACATAGTGCGCGGTGGCACCGATCAGCTTGACGCCTTTCTCATACGCCTGACGATACGGATCAGCACCTACGAATGCCGGCAGGAAGGAGTGATGGATATTGATGATTTTAAACGGCCAGCGATCGACAAAGTCGGCACTTAAGATCTGCATATAGCGCGCAAGGATCAGCACATCATTACCAGCCATCAGCTCATGGATACGGGCTTCGGCGTCTAATTTGGTGTCCTTAGTGACCTTCACCACATGATACGGTACACCAAAGCGCTCGACCGCATCACGCAGGTCTTCATGGTTACTCACCACACAAGTGATGTCACAAGGAAGCAATCCGCGTGACCAGCGCCAGAGTAATTCGAGCAGTGCATGGTCATACTTGGAGACCAGAATACCGACTTTCTTGCGCTCGGCGACCATGGTCATCTGCCATGTCATGCCGTACTGTGCCGCTACGGTATCGCCAAAGGAACGCAACAGCACGTCTTTGACTTCCTGCAGGCGAGTTAATGCAAACTCAACGCGCATAAAGTAGGTGCCGCCCTGCTCTTCGGTCGCATATTGGTCCAGCGCGACGATATTGGCACCGTGGTGGTAGAGAAAGCTGGAAACCGCCTGTACGATCCCCGGCCGGTCGGCGCAGGTGATTAGAAGGCGTGCGGTATGTGCTACAGTCATTTGCTCTAATCCATGTGATAAAACGCCTTGAGAGCGCATATTCTAAAAACTACAAAGGCCGCCAATTCTAGCTTAAATTGACAGGCCTTACGCAACTATCAGATATCGTTTATCAATAAAAAGCCCCACTCAAAAGCGGGGCTTTTTACCACGGTTCAGATCAATTTTGATTTGAACAATCAGCAGAACTATAGCTGGTACCATAAGGGCTGGCAGTATATGGTTGTCCTGAAGCCTGCTCCACATCGGCCAGTGTCGGCATCAGCCCATACAGGAGGTTAGAGGAAACCGTTGTAGAGCCCGATGTCGTGGTCGCCGTAATCTTGATATCTTGCCAGAAAGCATAACGGCGGAGGAAACGTACCGAGAAGCTGAATGCACCGCTGCTATTGGTCACAAACGTTGCTGCCGTGTCAGTGGACGGTGCCCCAGCTCCAGTACCGACAAACGTCACCGCATTCTGCACCCAAGATTGCCCTGTATACGAACAACTTGTTGTTGTATACGATTTTGAGTAAGGCGCGTTTGGCGGTGTAGGCAATGGCAAAGTCACAATGTTGCCATTTTTATCATACACAACATAAGGATACCATTCAGCAACCGTCGAGTTTGCCCCGTTAGTAGGATCTACACCGAAGCTCAGATAGCCTTTGCTAAAATCAGAAATAGAGATAGACAGTGAAACAGGCTGGTTGGCAATCGCATTACCATTACCATCGACCACGTTTGCAGAGAATGTCTCATAGTAATACGTCGAATCCGAGCTGGTTGCCAGCTTGGCAGAGTTACCCAATGTAATGTTTGGAATCGGCGGGGTAGATGGTGGCACCACATTCAGCGTAGTGACCTGATGAGCTGTATTGCCATTCACATCGGTCAATGCAGCATCGACCTCAATACCATTTGTAACCAGACTGCCCGTTGCAGAGGTATCTATCTTTGTACCTGCGGTTACGAGATTAACAGTAAATGCCGCATTACCATATTGATCGGTTGTCACTGTCGATGGGCCATTAATAGTGGTTCCATTTGCAGTCGTCTGTGGAATCGTCAATGTGATATTTTGATTAGCTACCCCACCGCCATTGGCATCCACAGCTTTTACAGTGATCGTGGTCGAGTCGCCATTGACGCTCAATGTCGCTTTGGTTTCACTCATGACTAGATGGTAGAGTGCTGTCGTCGGGACCGGCGATGGTGCTTTAACATTCAACACCGTCGATTGCGAGGTTGAAGCATTGCTGGAGTCGGTAAAGGTTGCCTTCAAGGCGATACCGCTTGCAATCAGGGCGGCCGCATTGGTGCTGTTCGTATTCTGCAGGTTTACAGTAAATGCTGCATTACCATTCGCATCAGTAGTGATGGAAGAAGCGCCACTGATGGAGACACCTTCGTTAATCACGGCGCTTGGCAGAGACAACACCACATTTTGTCCTGCAACTGCCCCACCATTTTGATCTGCCAGTTTGACAGTCACGATTGCGGAATCTCCTGAAGACGTGAGTGTGGCCTTTGACGTAGAAATAATCAGATGATCCAATGTTGCGGGTGATGGCGTGACTTGCGGCTGAATGACATTCAGCAACGTTGTTTGCGTGATTGTTGTGTTGGTCGCATCGGTAAAGGTTGCATTAATGGTGACACCATTCTGCAGCAAAGATGCGGTGTTCGCACTATTACCAGACAGAGCCACAGTAAATGTAGCTGTACCCGTGCTGTCCGTGGTTCCCTGAGATGGGCCACTGATCGAAACGCCTTCTGCTACTGCATTTGGAATAGACAGCACGACATTCTGATTGGCAATGCCGCCGCCATTTTGATCCAGCAGCTTGACTGTGATCGTTGCAGAATCACCAGTGACCCATAATGAAGACTTGCTCCCACTCATCACCAGATGTGATTGCGTTGCAACAGAGACGACAGCAGGCGCAGGGACCACATTAACCAATGTCGTTTGATTAGTGACCTTATTGGTGGTATCCGTAAAGGATGCATTAATTCTCAGACCGTTAGTGATCAGGCCGCTTGCAACCGTTCCCACTTCTGCAGGCATAGTGATCGTAAATGTTGCATTGCCATTTGCGTCGGTAGTCACCGTCGATGCGCCAGTAATCGTCACACTATTATTCAGCGTATCTGGTATGGACAAGGTGACATTCTGGCTTGCAACACCACCACCATTGGCATCCACCAGTTTCACCGAAATCACAGCGGTATCACCAGTCACAACCATATTCGGCTTACTGCTGGACATGACGATATGATAATTGGTCGCAACAGCCGTTGATGGTGTTGGCGTCGGCGTCGTGCTGGGAGTCGGAGTAGGTGTCGTAGAAGGTGAAGGTGTACTAGATCCATAAAATCCGCCACCGCCACCGCATCCTGCGAGGGCAACTGCTGTAGACAATACTGTTAATTTAAAAAGCGAAGACACGTGACGTGCAGAGATGTGCTTGAGTTCCATCTGATAAACCCTATCCTCAATTGACATGGAAATTCCGTGATCGAGCATGTAAAGCTAGGAATGAACCGCGATATTCCATTATTTGTAACCAATCCTTTACAAGGTTACTTCAGCCCGAAGGCCTTTAGCAACAGAAATCCCTTCAATTTACAACATTAAGTTTGGTGCCTAAGCGGCTTTGTATGCATCTATGGTTTCATCAAACCATAATTTCATGACAAATTGATTCAAACCATTTGATTTAATTCTAATCAGATCGACTTTCACCATCGGACACAATTGGATCTACGCCAAACCACAGCCCCAGCCCGGACTCTCCAGTAAACTGCTGCAGCAACATCTCGTAAGCGCTTAAGCCATCACCCATCAAATAAGGCGCTTCCAGAAAGACCATCTGGCGAAATCCCTGCCGCAGCCAGCGCTCATCGATATGATCGGTCTGCGAAATATGCCCGGTCATGAGCAGAAAATTGGACCAACTCGTCATCACGATCCAGATATTGATGATGAGTGCCTCAATCTCAACAGCCGTCGCACGCATCAGGCCCGCATCCACAAAACCCTGATAAATCCGGATGCCCTGCTGCATCACTTGACGTGCAAACACCGGATAGCGCTCTTTTAAGATTGCGCTTGACTCAATCAGATGATTAGAGTCGCGATGCAGGAAACGGTATTTCCAAAACTGACTGGACAGAATCTGAAAATAGCGGAATTTGTCAGCCAACTGCATAGGACGATCAGACGGAATCTCAAGCAAACCCAATATCTCATGCTGATACCCCAGCAGCAATTCACTAATTATGGCTTCTTTATTACGGAAGTGATAGTAGAGATTGCCCGGACTGATGCCCAAGGCCGCAGCGATGTGATTGGTGGTGACCTGCCGCTCGCCTTGCTCATTAAACAGTTGCAGGCTCTTTTGCAGGATACGGTCGCGGGTCTTCTGCCCGCTACGTCCTGTGGATTCGGTATCAGACGTTCCTTGAGTGTCTTTATTCATGCTTACTTCTCAATCAGGTCAATCGGTTGATCGGCAACCCGATGTTGGCCTTGGGTGTTCAAAAACGACCAGCGGACGTCTAACTTTCCTACCGGACGATCCGAATCATATGCGATAGCATGCGCAAAAAAGTCGCTTCATGCTAGCATCAAATCTGCAGATCTGGCTGTTTTAACCTGATTTTGGCCGAAAATCATTTGCACAACGTATCAAACATGCCGGTAGCCCAAGTCAAGGCGGCTCATGTCTGACACAGATCGACACAACTTGGCATGCTGCCTTGTCAAAAATAATAATTTCATAAACATCAATTTATATAAAATACTTCTACTGATGCAATGATTGAACGCGCCATTCAACCGAAAACATTTGACAGTTTAGAGTAATTGCTCTAAAAAAGGCTATCTCCACTCACCTGACCTGTCTCATCATGAATACAGCAGTATTGAATAAAGAAGCCACCCTGCCTGCACAAGTAGCGCGCATGCATGACCTGCTGGCCGCACAGAAAGCTGCCTATCGCGCCAATCAGATGCCGTCCGCCGAAGAGCGTATCGAACGCCTGACCCGTCTGCGTGCATTGCTCGTTAAATATCAGGACGATCTGGCCGAAGCCATCAGCGCCGACTTCGGTCATCGTTCGATCGAAGAAACCAAAATTGCCGAACTGATGACTTCGCTGGAACACATCGACTATACCGTCAAACGTGTACGTCAGTGGATGCAGCCTTCGCGTCGTCACGTTCACATGCTACATCAGCCTGCCAAGACCTGGGTGGCTTATCAGCCATTGGGCGTAGTCGGCATCATGGCGCCATGGAACTACCCACTGCTCCTGACCATCAGCCCGCTGATCGGTGCTTTTGCAGCCGGGAATCATGCGATGATCAAAGTGTCGAGCTCTTCGGCACGTTATGGTGCGCTGCTGCAGAAGATCATGGGCGAAGTGTTCCCTGAGAATCTGGTTGCCGTGGTCAATGGCGGTGGCGTGATCTCCGATACTTTCTGCCGTCTGGCGTTTGACTTCCTGGTTTTCACCGGCTCCTCCGCCATCGGCAAGACTGTCATGGCTGCCGCGTCCGAAAACCTGACGCCAGTCCTGCTTGAGCTGGGCGGCAAATCCCCGGTCATCGTACACGAATCGGCCAACCTCAAAGAAGTCGCCGACCGTGTGGCTTTCGGTAAATTCTGGAACTCAGGTCAGACCTGTGTGGCTCCAGACTATATCTTCTTGCCACGCGGTAAGACCCAAGAATTCGTTGAGCACATGCGCCGTGCAGTCCGCCAGTCCTACCCAAGCATCAAGGACAATCCTGACTACACCAGCATGGTCAACGACAAGCAGTACAACCGTCTGCAAGGCTATCTCGAAGACGCCCGTGTCAAGGGAGCTACGATCTATGAGATCAACCCTGCTGGCGAAGACATGAGCGACAGCCGCAAGATTGCGCCGCACCTGATCGGCAATCTGTCAGATGATATGGATGTGTGCCAAAATGAGCTGTTTGGCCCATATCTGCTCATGTTTGAGTACGAACATCTGGACGAAGCGATCGACTATATCAATGATCGTCCACGCCCACTGGCACTGTACTACTTCGACTATGATGCCAAGCGTGTCCAATACGTGATTGAGCATACACACTCCGGCCAGTTCGCCAATAACGCCACGCTGACCAATATTGCCCATGGCGATCTGCCGTTCGGCGGTGTAGGTAATTCGGGTATGGGTAAATACCATGCCTTTGAAGGCTTCCAGAGCATGAGCAATCAGCGTTCGATGCTGCAGCATGGTAAACTGTATAGCCTGAAGCTAATTTTCCCGCCGTTCGGCTCCGCCGTGCACAAAGTATTGGAAAAATTCTTTTTTAATTAAGTCATTTAATTAAAATTAAACTAACGCCAACATCTTATTTGGCCCTGTCAACCGACAGGGCCAAATGACAAAAATCTGGTGATAAAACTTGCGCAATGCCTGTTTTTTTGGTATAAAACGCGCCTTGCTTTTTCAATCCGTTTTGAACAACCGTTTTAGCGCGATCAGGGCTTAGGAAATATCGTCCTTTTGACGATGCATCGCACCATGTACGGTACATGCATCAGGCGATCCTGGATCGGCGCAGTTAAAAGTCTAGTGGAGTGTTATCATGTCTAAGGTTTGCCAAGTAACCGGCAAGCGTCCGATTGTTGGAAACAACATCTCGCACGCAAACAACAAAACCAAGCGCCGGTTCGAACCGAACCTGCACTACCATCGTTTTTGGGTCGAAGGCGAAAAGCGCTTCGTCCGTCTGCGCCTGACTGCTAAAGGCATGCGCATCGTGGATAAACTCGGTATCGAGCAAGTCCTGGCTGACCTGCGCGCCGCTGGTCAAAACGTCTAAGGCTAATTCCGAGGAGTCTCATCATGCGTGATAAAATCCGTCTCGTATCTAGTGCTGGTACCGGTTATTTCTACACCACTACCAAAAACAAGCGCACTATGCCAGAAAAAATGGAAATCAAAAAGTTTGACCCAGTCGTGCGTCAACACGTGATTTTCAAAGAAGCCAAAATCAAGTAATTCGCCACCGGCGATGAACGATACGAAAAAGCGACTCATAATGAGTCGCTTTTTTATTGCCTATTTAAAGCCCATCCTGCTCTAATCCACATTTCGTCAACATTTTCTCCGTCCGCGACCACACGTCTTTTGATATATTACTGAAACAACACTTAAATCTATAAATCCATACTACAGGGCGCATGCGCCTTGATATTTCTAATGCTTTTTTTCTAAAGCAATGACCTGATAAGGAGTCCGCCATGCCCCATGACGTCAGTTTGATCGTACTCCTTGCAGTCGGTTTTGGTCTCGCACTCGTCTTTGGTTTTATCACGGCACGTCTGCGCCTGCCCCCACTGGTCGGCTATCTGATTGCTGGCGTGATTATCAGCCCAAATACGCCCGGTATGGTCGCCGACATGCATCTGGCTAATCAGTTGGCGGAGCTGGGCGTGATGTTTCTGATGTTTGGCGTGGGCATGCATTTTTCTATTGAAGATCTGCTGGCAGTGCGCCGTATCGCAATTCCAGGTGCGATCCTGCAGATTGCCGCCGCGACCATCATGGGCATGGGACTGGCTGAACTCTGGGGCTGGTCGTGGGGCTCAGGACTGGTCTTTGGCCTGTGTCTGTCGGTAGCTAGCACCGTGGTCCTGCTACGGGCATTGGAGTCGCGGGGCTTGATGGAGTCGGTCAATGGGCGTATTGCGATCGGCTGGCTGGTGGTCGAGGATCTGGTCATGGTGGTGGTGCTGGTCCTGCTGCCGCCGCTGGCAGTCATGCTGGGCGGAGAATCGCCTCAGGATGGCGGACATGGTGCCTCGGGCAATCTGGCCTTCACCGTTGGCTTGACACTGGCCAAAGTGACGCTCTTTATCGCGCTCATGCTGATCGTTGGTCGGCGAGTCTTCCCCAAGCTCCTGCTCTGGGTGTCACGCACCGGATCGCGCGAGTTGTTTACCCTCTCCGTGGTCGCTGCGGCTGTAACAATTGCCTATGGCTCCTATGCCCTGTTCGGCGTCTCCTTTGCACTGGGAGCCTTCTTTGCGGGCATGGTAGTACGCGAATCCGACTTCAGCCATCGCGCCGAAGCAGAAACCCTGCCCTTGCGCGAGATCTTCTCGATCCTGTTCTTCGTCTCGGTCGGTATGCTGTTTAACCCCGCCATCCTGATCCAGCATCCGCTGCAAGTCTTGGGCGTGGTTGCGGTCATTGTTGTCGGTAAGACCTTGGCTGCGATGGCACTGGTGCTGTTCTTCCGCTACCCGCTCAATACGGCCCTGACCGTCGGTGCCAGCCTCGCCCAGATCGGTGAGTTTTCCTTTATTCTGGCGAGCCTCGGCCTGTCCCTGAAGCTGCTGACGCTGGAGGGGCAAAACCTCATCATGGCAGGCGCCCTGATCTCGATCAGCCTCAATACCGCGATCTTTGCAGCGATTGAACCTGCTCTGCGCTGGATACGCCAACGCTCTCATCTGGCAAGTATGCTGGAGCGTAGTGGTGATCCCTTGGCGATGCTGCCGATGAGCGTAGATAACACCTACCTGACCGGTCAAGTGGTGCTGGTGGGACATGGTGGCGTCGGACGGCGCATCGCTGAAATGTTCCGCGATCAAGGTATCAGATACGTGATCGTGGATGAGAACCGCGACATCATCGAATCCTTACGCGCACAATCCATCCCGGCCGTATCGGGCGATGCCTGCGATCCGGCGGTACTGATACAGGCGCATATCATGAAGGCCAGCATGCTGGTGATCGCCACTGCTGATGTGTTTGATGTCCGTCGCATGGTCGATATTGCCAAGACTTTGAACCCCAAGATCGAGACCATCCTCTGCACCGACAGCCGCGCTGAAGCGCAACTGCTCGAAGAAGAACACATCGGCAAAGTCTTTATGGCTAAACAGACGTTGGCGGACGCTATGGTCGGGCATATTTTCGATCGTATGGGTCTTGCCAAGGACGGTGCGTTACCAGAAACGCCTAAAGCGCATTAAGCCCACACTGCCCTTGGCATCTTTTGCTACATAAAAACCGGGCACTCAAGCGCCTGTGCCTGGTTTCATGTACAAGTCGCACACGAACAGGCATAAAAAAACGGTATCGGAAGATACCGTCCTAAGGAACAGGCAAAGCAGGTTATAAGCAGTATTAGCTGTAACGAACTGGACGCTCATCCATCACTTGGGCGTGCCATTTCGCGGACTGCTGCTCCATCAAGGATGACAGCGCAGCTTGAATCATTTGTTGACCAATACTTTGCAGAGTATCACCCAGCGCCTGCTGGATTTCCTCAGAGAATTTAATGGTTACCAGTGGCTCATTTGTCGCATCGACAGGTGCAAGCGCAGCTTCGCTTACATCCGGCTCTGCATCAAATGCATCGGCAAAATCTGCAGAACGCAGCGCAATGACGCCCGTCTGCAGTTGAACGAGTTCTAACACCGTTTCAGAAGGCATGAACATTTCAGGAGCTTTACGGATTGCAGTCATTTTTACACCTCGGAGTTTGCAGGAGGGGCTACAAACAATATATCGCTGTGTCTCACATCCAGCTCGAGCGTTACCTGAACACTAAAAAGCAAGCTGGATAACATGTAACGCAACAATGCCCCGAAACGCCGAATAATTCAAGAGGTAAAAAGGGCTCTAGATAAAAAAAAAGCAAAAATTTGTCAAAAAAAGACCAGAATTTTAAAATTCGACCATTTCGTTACGGAAACCCTCGATCAGTGTCAGCAAATCACGATGCCACTCGCGCAAAATTTGCGTATCTGGCAGCCACGATAGCGGACTTTGTGTGACTTTGATGATGAGATTGGAGGATGAATCGTCATCGTATGTAGGCTCTGGCGGCTCTGGCGCATAGAGACTGGCGGCATAAGCATGATTCAGTTCGCCAATAAAGCCTTCGCGTGCCGAGTGCTCCAGAATGGCGATCTCAGGTGAGACCTGCCCGCGTGCAGCCATACGCTCACGGACACTGCTCATCGTCGGATGCAGATCAGTGAGTTTGTAGTAACGCACCAACTCCTGCAGGAAGGCCAGCACAGCCCCATGCAGGTGAAACACGGCAGACTCACGCCCCGCCTGCCCCACCTGCACACTCTCCGCCCTCTCGGCCTGCATGATGGCCAGCCGCGCAAAATACAGCTTTTGGTTGGTACGATCGGCATGGTAACGGGCGACACGAGACATGATCAAATCCTTCAAAGAAAACCGGCTGGCAGCAATACGCCCCCAATTGCTTTAGATATATGTCAGAAACATGAAAAATCAAGTCTGACACACAATGTCGATAGATATAAAAAAGTGGCTACGTTTCACGTAACCACTTTTTTTGCGAAAGCCGGAATATCAATCTTCAGCCGTCGATCCACTTGCCGTTCTCATACACCAGCGTCCACTTGGTGGGCTTGCCGTCCTGCTCGGAGGCGATGTACTGGCTCGCGGTCTTGCGACTGTATTTTAGGATCGCAGGATTACCTTCAGGGTCGGTATCTGGGGCCGAGAGCAGATACTGATGTTTAGGGTCCAACTGCTCAGCCACGCTACGCAGCTCGCCAATGGTCGGCGCGCGGGTCTCGCGGATCTTAGGGAATTTGCTGGCCGCCAAGAACATCCCGGCAGCACCGTCACGCAGCACGAAATAATCATCATGTTTGGTCGAGCGTAAGCTAGGCATCGGGATCGCATCGGCACGTGGTGGTGCAGGCTGACCGTTCTTCAGCACTTTACGCGTATTTGTACAAGATGAGCAGGCAAAGTAAGGACCGAAACGCCCGGTCTTGAGCTGCATCTCGCCATCACACTTGTCACAAGGAATGGTCGGACCATCATAGCCCTTGATCTTAAAGCTGCCCTCTTCGACCACATGGCCCGGGCAGTCTGGGTTATTACCACAGACATGCAGCTTGCGATGACCATCAACGATATAGCTGTCCATGGCGGTATCGCAGATCGGGCAGCGCTTCTTCGCCATCAGATCGGCGGTCTCTGCCACACTGCCCTCTTCATTCAGATCATCGCTAGGCGCAGGCTCGGTCAATGCGGCCAGCGACTCGACCGGCGTCAGGTTGATCGTGCCCTTGCAGCGCTCTTTGGGAGGCAGATTGTAGCCTGAGCAACCCAAGAACACGCCGGTTGAGCCAGTCCGGATCTGCATCGGACGCCCGCAGGTCGGACAAGCAACCTCATCCACCGCGACCGGCTGGTTGCGGCGCATGCCCTGCTCTGGATCAGAGGACTGGGCACGGATCAGTTTTTGCTTGAAGTCGCCATAGAATTCATTCAGGACGTTCTTCCAGTTGCGCTCCCCATCAGCGACTTGGTCGAGCTGGCCTTCGAGCTCTGCCGTGAAAGCATAATCCATCAGATTAGAGAAGTTTTCATTTAAGCGATCGGTGACGATATCCCCCATCTTCTCGGCATACAGGCGACGGCTATCGAGCTTGACATAGCCACGCTCCTGAATGGTCGAGATGATTGCCGCATAGGTCGATGGACGACCGATACCGCGCTTCTCGAGCTCTTTGACGAGGCTCGCTTCGGTATAGCGGGCTGGCGGTTTGGTGAAATGCTGGCTGGGGTCAATATCGATCAGCGTCAGCACATCGCCCGCCTTGACGGTCGGCAGGAGTACATCGTCGTCCTGCTTGGAGGGTGCCATGACGCGGGTGAAACCATCAAACACCAGCGTGCGACCACGGGCTTTCAGCTCGATATCGGCGGCCGTGACGGTGATATTGGACGACAGATATTCGGCAGGTGGCATCTGGCTTGCGGTGAACTGACGCCAGATCAGCTCATACAGCCGCTGGGCATCACGCTCCATCGACGTTAACTGATCACCGGACAGCGCGATATTGGAAGGACGAATTGCTTCGTGGGCTTCCTGAGCGCCGGCTTTATTGCCATAGTAATTAGGCTTAGGCGGCACATATTTACTGCCAAAGACCTGCTCGATATGACCGCGCACCATACCTAAGGCATCGGCACTGATGAAGGTCGAGTCGGTACGCATATACGTGATATGACCGGCTTCATACAAGCGCTGCGCGAGGATCATGGTCTTCTTGACCGAGAAGCCCAAGCGGGTGCTGGCTGCCTGCTGCAGGGTCGAGGTAATGAACGGGGCTGAAGGGTTAACCTTGGTCGGCTTATCTTCGCGTGCCGATACGGTATAGGTCGCAGGCTTAAGCTTGGCAACCACCGCATTGGTTTCAACTTCGTTTTTAAGCTTTAAAGTTTTACCGGCCTGCTTGACGGCTTCCAGACGGATCGGCGTTTTGGTTTTTCCCGTATGCAGCGTATCTGCGAAGACTTCCCAGTACTCTTCGGGAATGAATGCACGGATCTCGCGCTCGCGCTCGACCACCAGCTTGACCGCCACCGACTGCACGCGTCCTGCCGACAGACCGCGCGCGATCTTCTCCCACAGGAGTGGCGAAACCATATAGCCGACCACGCGATCAAGGAAACGGCGCGCCTGCTGGGCATTGACCTTGTCCAGATCCAGCCGTCCGGGCTCCTTGAACGCGGCCTGAATGGCATTCTGGGTAATCTCGTTAAAGACCACGCGTTTGTATTTCTCAGGACTACCGCCAATCACTTGCTGCAAATGCCAGGCGATGGCCTCTCCTTCGCGGTCCAAGTCGGTTGCGAGATAGACTTCATCGACTTGCGATGCGAGTTTTTTGAGTTCATTCACCACCTGCTCTTTGCCCGGCAGCACCTCGTAGTGAGCTACCCAGTCATGCTCAGGGTCCACACCCATGCGGTTGATCAGGGCTGCACGTGATTTATTTTCTTTCTCTAGGGCTTTTTCTTCATCCGACAAGGCCGCTTTGGCTTTGCTGTCGGCCTTGGCGGCAGGCGCTTTTGCGGTCGCACCGCCACCGCTGACCGGCAGATCACGGACATGGCCAATACTGGATTTGACGATATAGTCATTGCCCAGATATTTATTGATGGTCTTGGCTTTGGCTGGCGACTCGACGATCACCAGCGCACGAATCCTGCCGCCTTTGGCGGGTTTGTCCGTGGACTGCGCTTCATCTGAGGACTCAGCCACCTTGCTTGCCGCAGCAGTTGACGCGGTTTTCGTGCGTGTACGCTGCCCCGCCTTGATGGTGTTGGTCGTGGTCGAACGTGGCCGAGTTACCATTATGGAGATTCCAATCCCAAGCTATGCTTACGCTAAATTCAAAACGCGGTCGTGAACCGCTCAATTCTTCTGACGTTTATCCGAAATGGAACGGGCCTCAGAACCCTGCGATTATCGTGTTGTCGCATACGAGATGAGGACGGATTTCATCGATTCAAGCGTATCGCCCGCCAAATCGGCATCCTCATCCCAATAAAACCCCGCCCCATTAGACTGGATATCGAGTGCCAATATGCCTTTAAGCGGCTGCATCAGCGCAATATCGAGTCCGCGAGCTTCGCCCCGCACCACCAGCCATTGCCCCTGCACCCAGCGTGCCTGTAGCAGCGGACGGCTCGCACCGGTCACCACACTGTAATACGCCACCATCCCACCGGGCTTACCTGAGGGTTTCTTATGCTCGATCCACTCCGGGGCAGCAATCAGACGCGGGATAAAACCCAGCTTCTTGGCACGATCTCGCAAGGCACCCAGTGCACGATCATAGGGGCTGGTCCGTGCCGACAGAAAGCTGCCCAGCATAAACACCCCGACCGCAAGCCCGACCCAGAAACCCATGTGTGTCATCATCTCTCTCCCAAACCAGTCGCTACGACATCATCCGATCCGGCGCTTAGCGCCAGATGACATGGACGGCCTGCCCGACGTAAATGGAAGGCAAATTCAGTACGCCCTGTCTATGCGCTGATGGCGCAAATGCGGAGGCTTCTTTTTTAGTGTGCAGTAATCCACTGTTTTCAGCAAGACGGTGTGCCTGATTTTCCGTGCTTTGCGCATTTGCACTGCCTTGCTCAGCTGTATCAGATGCATCCACACGGTGCCATACGGCGTTTTGTCCCAGATACGTCTTGCCATCATCCCGACGTCGCTCCCCCGCCAAAAAGCGCAAAAACCCCGTCGTCTGAGTCAGCCCATCCGGGTCCAGTCCCGGAATCACACAACGTGAACAGGGCTTGACCAGATCGAGTTGCACATCTCCGATACGAATGCTCTGCCAGTCGTCTTCGGCAAACGGTGCACAATCGCCAGCGATCACGAGGTTAGGACGGAAGCGCCTCACATCGATCATTTGCCCCCAGCGCCGCGATAGTTCATCCAGCGACGACTGGCTAATCACCAAGATCGGAAAGCCATCCGAAAACGCCGTGTGATAGCCTGTGCCTGCATAGCGCTCATCCACGACCCGCACCGCACTATCTGGGCAATAGACTAGTCGTACGGATTGGCCCAAGTACGCCGACAGCCATTGATTGACCTGCTCTGGCACACCAAAACAATCCGCAATCCAGTCGCCCCAGACTTGTGCATTGACAAGCTTCGCCGGATCAGCACTCACCACCTGCGCTTCTGTACCACAGGTCAGGGTCAGCATCATGCCATTAGCATAGGCATCAATACTGCCTAGCTTGAGGCAAGTGCGCTGGCTCAAGAAACGTCCATCATGATCAATCAGCACCCAACGCCGATCCAACCCCATCCCAAAAGGATGCAGATCCACCTCAGACAAGGACTGTCCTCGCGCTGATTTCAAGGGGTAATGATATAGCCCTGCGACATGAAATGTGGATGTCTGCCCTACGTCCGTCATCACCTCAATCCTTAATCCTGTCATTTACACTTGCCATGAATAACCCGCGCACCCAATGTACAGATCAGCGGAAACATGGCCTTTATTTACTCTAATCTGACTGTTGGTGATAATTCAACCAGCCATATCAAAAGCCAATGATTTAATTATACAAAATCGTAACTATCCGCAACCAACCCACAGGCTTGCCCACAATTTCTGGGGATAAGTCAGATCAAGATTAAAAAAGTGCATAGTAATCATCAAATTACACATCTGACAACCGAAACCACAGATTAACACAACCCATTGATATTAAATAAGATAAATTCAGTCATCCCCACCTCACCCACACAGTTACCCCCAGATTTTGTGGATAAATCCACGCATCAGGCACGGGCTTCATCATGTATCTGCGATGTCTGATACCTTGCAACATCCGACAGTCACCTGTTGTTCACGTCAATCAACTACAGTATATCCAACAGGATAAGAATCAGTGTTGATATAACTGGCAACAATTCATTTTTTCTCCACATTGACGCCATACCTGTTTTTAGGAAACCATCCGCTCAAGGATTGCCGCAGGAGGCGTATTTTGGAAAGTAGAAAGCTGGTTGCGGGTGTACTTGCTGTGGTCTTGCTCGGCAGCGTGGGTGGCGGGATCTGGTATTCGCATTCCGAAGTCCAGCATAGCGGACGCATCACCGCATCAAGCGACACGCAGCAGGTTGCTGTCAAAGGACTGATCGGCTCCGAAAAAGAAGACTTCTTTGCCGACCCGCGTGTGCAGGCGGCCCTCAAAGCGCAAGGGCTCATCGTCAATGTCGAGAAAGCCGGCTCACGCGCCATCGCCAATCGCGGCAATGATCAGGGCTATGATTTCGGCTTCCCCTCCGGCGCCCCTGCCGCCAAGGAGTTGCAGCGTCGGGTCAAAGCCAGTGCGGTCTTTACGCCCTTCTACACCCCCATGGTGGTCGCAAGCTGGCGACCGATTGCCGAGATTCTGGTGGCCAATGGCATCGCGACCAAAAAAGATCAGTTCTACTATATCGTTGATTTTCCTAAACTGCTCAAACTGATCAATAGTGGCGCCCGCTGGCGTGACCTTAAAGACAGTGCCGCCTTTGCCACCAGCAAAGCCGTATTGATCAACTCGACCGATGTCCGCACCTCTAACAGTGCGGCCATGTTCCTCGCCCTCGCCAGCTACGAGGCCAATGGTGAGCAGATCGTCCAGAGCAGTCAGGATGTCGATCATGTCATCCCTGAAGTCGCCCCGCTCTTTCTGCGGCAGGGCTTTCAGGAGCAGTCCTCGGCAGGTCCGTTTGAGGACTATCTGGCGCTGGGCATGGGCAAGGCACCGCTACTCATGGCCTATGAATCGCAGATGATCGCCGCATGGCTCAAGCATCCCGACCTGCTCAAGAGCGATATGGTGATCCTCTACCCAGAGCCGACCATTTACTCCAAGCATATCTTCGTTCCCTATAGCCCGGCAGGTGTCCGTCTGGGGCAGGCGCTTGAGACCGATCCGACACTACAGTCCTTGGCACATGACTATGGCTTCCGTACTGCGGGCAGCAGCAAGGGACCTGAAATCTGGAAACAAAAAGGCATTGCCGTACCCGACATACTGGTCAATGTGGTCGATCCGCCGAGCTATGAGTGGCTCGAAGCGATGATCAAGCGTATCGAAGCCAGTTTTAACACTGCTAGCTAGTAAAACAGCGCAAGCTGTATGGCAGCCGTCACCGGCCCATATCACAAGGAGAGAATTGCATGTCCGACACTGAAGATTTTGCACTGACACCACCCGAGGCTGTTGCTGCCATCACGGTAGAGAAAGCCCAAGGTAAAGTCACCTTGAGTGATGCCGAAAAAGCCCCGCTGGACGGTATCGTCACGGACTTTGTCAATCTGGTAGTGCAGAACGATATCCACGATCCGATCTTTAAGGACGCTGTTAATCGTATCCACAACATGGGCGTGACTGACATCCAGCGAGCCGCCGCCGTCTCCAACCGCATGCTGGAGCGTCCGGTCGGCAGTTTAAAAAAAGGCGTGGTCGATCCGGCGTCGGATGTTGGCTCCTCCCTGATCGAGCTGCGCCGGACCGTCGAGGATCTGGACCCCTCCAAGCAAGGTGATCTGTTCTCGGCACGCAAGATTCTGGGTTTGATTCCCTTTGGCAACAAACTGGCGGCTTACTTTGCCCGCTATGAGTCCTCGCAGGCCCATATCAATGCCATCATTCTGGGACTAAAGCGCGGTCAGGATGAACTGCGCCGCGACAACAGTGCACTTGAAGTCGAAAAGACCAATCTCTGGAACCTGATGAAGCAACTGGAAAAATACATCCTCATCGGTCAGAAACTCGAAGCGGCGTTGAGCGAACGGGCAAAAATGCTAGAGCTCAGTGATCCCGACAAAGCCAAGCTGATCAATGATGAAATGGTGTTCTATACCCGACAGAAGGTGATCGATCTGTTGACTCAGCAGAGCGTCAACATCCAGTCCTATCTCGCCTTTGACATCATCCGCAAGAACAACCTTGAGCTGATCAAAGGCGTAGACCGCGCCACCACCACGACCGTGAGTGCCCTGCGTACTGCGGTGATCGTGGCTCAGGCGATGGCGAACGCCAAACTGGTCTTAAGCCAGATTCAGGCACTCAATGAGACCACCGGCACCATCATCGAAGGCACCGCGCGCATGCTGGCGCAAGACACTGCGGCGATCCACCAGCAAGCCGCCAGCAGCACGATTCCACTGGAAAAACTCCAGTCGGCATTCACCCATATCTATCAGTCGCTGGATGCCATCGACACCTTCAAATCCAAAGCACTCGATAGCATGGCCCAGACCGTCAATGTCCTGCAAGAAGGTGTCACCAAATCTCAGAGCTATCTGGACCGGGTCCGTCTGCAGGCCGTGGCAGAGGTCCAGAGCACAGACCTTGCACAGGTGAAATTATGATCGGCATGACCCGGTGGTCCAGACAATGGATGGCGGTCGCCGTCATCGCCAGCAGCTTGCTCAGTGGCTGCAGCAAACCGGCTCATCACGAAGCCGATACCGGCACCAATACCGGCATCGGCACGACAGCCCAGTTCAAGATTCTGGCGGGCTCCGAGCTCAAAGACTTTGGACAGGCCATGACCGACAAGGCCAGAACCGCTGGCGTTGATGTCAAATTTACCTATGCGGGCACACTGGATATCGTTGATCGCATCAATGCCGGTGAGCAGTTCGACGCCATCCTGCCGCCCAATGGTGCGTACCCGGCACTGGCGCTTAAGCCCAAGATCATTGCCAGCGACAAGCTGTTCTATTCGCGGATCGCCATCGGCATCCGTGCCGCCAAGCTGCACGCACTGGGCTGGGACCAGCATAATCCAACCTGGAACGATATCGCTGAAGCCGCAAGCCAAGGCAAACTCACCTACGCGATGACCAATCCGACCTCATCCAATAGCGGCATGAGTGCCCTGTTCGCCGTCGCGGCGGCGGGCGCGGGCAAGACCGAGGATATCGCCAGCAGCGAAGTCAACAGCGCGTTGCTGACCCGTTTCTTAAAGGGCCAGCAGCTCACCGCAGGCAGCTCCGGCTGGCTCGCCGATGCCTTTGTCACCAGCGGACAGAAGCTCGACGCCATGATCAACTACGAAGCCGTCCTGCTGCGCGCCAATGACCGTCTGGCAGGCCCCGACAAGCTGACCCTGATCTATCCGACTGACGGCGTGATCACCGCCAACTATCCACTGATGCTGCTGAATAGCGCCAAGCGCAGCGACTATGACCGTATCATCGCCGCATGGAAATCACCGGACCTGCAGCAGCAGGCCACGCAAGTCATGAATCTGCGGCCGGTCCTGTCTGATGTCGCACCGACCTCGGCCCTACCCAAGCAGTCCGTGGTCGATCTGACCTTCCCCAATCGACTGGATGTGATCGACAAGGTATTAAGCGCCTATCAGGGTGAACTGCGCAGGCCAGCCACCTCGATCTTTGTCCTCGACGTCAGCGGCTCCATGCAGGGCGAGCGTCTGGCTGCTGTACAGAACGCCCTGCGTGTCCTGACTGGTGCCGATGCCACGACCGCCACCGCGCGCTATGCCAGCTTCCAGTCGCGCGAACACGTCCAGCTCATGGCCTTCTCCGACCATATCCAGACACCGGTCGAGGTGAATTTTGACCAGAATCTGGATCAGGGCCGCAATCAGATCAATCAATACGCCAGCAATCTGGTCGCCGATGGGGGCACCGCCATCTATAGTGCACTGGCACAGGCAGAGATCATGGCACGCACCGAGCATGCCGCACATCCCGAGCGACTGATCTCGATCGTGTTGCTGACGGATGGTGAAAACAACATCGCACCCGATGCACAAGGATTTACCGCGCAGCTCGAACAAATCTCAGGCGTCACCACGCCAGCAGCCATCGCTGGAGCCGCACCCGCACGCATCTTCCCGATCATATTTGGTGAAGCTAGCGACAGTGAACTGGGCACGATTGCAACGCTAACCGGCGGCAAGCTGTTTGATGGCCGTCAGGCACCGCTGCCGGTGGTCTTTAAGGAAATCCGAGGGTATCAGTGATGGGCGACGAACCACGCTCCTTCAGACTGCGTGCATTGCTGTTCCTGTACAGCAATGCCAATATCGCCGGACTTGCGACGGCCCTTGCGGGGCCCGGCCTGCTGTTTGCCGGTTTCATTCACAGTGGCTGGCTCTGGCTGACGCTGGGCCTCTATGGCTGTGGCTGGACCATCACCCAGCTCTTCTCGCCCAGTATGCTCCTGACCGGACCGATCTCGGACAGCCTGTCGCTGGCCGAGACCGAACAGCAACTGGATGAGCTGCTCAAGATAGCTAAACCCCATCTCGAACCCGCCATGCTTGCGAGCCTTGAGCACACCATCGCCTCCATTCGCGCCATACTGCCTCGCCTCAAAGCTGCCGGCGCCGATGACGACGCCTACACCGTTCGCGAGACCGCGCTGCGCTATCTGCCCGAGACACTGGCAAGCTATATGGCGCTGCCGGCAATCTTCCGCGCGACATACGCGATTCCGGGCAGCGATGGCAAGACCGCCAAGCAAGTTCTGACCGAGCAACTCAAGCTCATGGAAAACAAAATGGCGGAAATCGTGGTCAATGTCTCCAATGCCGACGCCCAGTCCCTGATCGCCAATGGCAATTTCCTCAAGGATAAGTTTCAGCACAATGACTTTCTGGCCTCGCACTCCATCTCGCACACCTAAAGCGGTCTGAGGGTGTCTTATCGCATTGACGATGCTTCAATATACACACCTTACCCACAGGGTTATCCGCAAGCTTATCCACAGGCTTATCCAGACACCCATGCATAACTACGCCATGCTGCCTGAGAACCCAATTGCGTAACGCATACAAAGTCATGTGCAAATTAGACTTAAACCAATGATATATTTATTAAAATAAGAAGTTATCTCACACTTTCCCACACCATTACCCCCAGATTTTGTGGATAACCTTGCCTCTATGGAAGGCCGCTGTGCAGCGCAAGACGTCGATTTAGTGGGCAAAAAGATGACAAACATGTCAACCAGACATAAATTGACCTATTGTCAGGATTACACCTGCTTAATAAGACGGGATATGACCAGAGTTTGCACTATTTCAGGCGGCATAATTACATTTGATAACAATCTATGCACATTAACAAAATAAGTATTAGTCATCTGATTTATTTAAATTAAATTATACTTAGCCACAGACCACCCACAGAGTTATCCACATGTTTTCGGGATAACTCAAAAGTCAAGCAATTGGTCAAAACTGAGTACGACCTCAGTAGTGCGGCGGGATTTCTGATAGCGGATCAAACACCGCGATACCATCATCTTTGGACAGCGACACCACGCGCTGATACAGCAGACGCAACTGATCCTGCAGATCGCGCAAGGACTGGGTCTGCGCAGCCACGGTATCGTTCAGCGAGTCTACGAGATCATCCTGAAAGGCACAGCGGATCTCGAGCGCCTCTATCCGCGCTTCTAGTAACCGGGGATCAAGCTCAAGAGGATCATGCTGGTGTTTGGCTTCGGGTTCAGTCATCATATACTCACAGATTGTCTATATCATTTTCTTCAGACACATTCAGCAATCACCGCATACATCAGGGCGCGATCATCAAGGGATGACCGCCCTGCCCGGGTTTTGGATACGATTTTTCATGGCTTTGATCACACTGCGCGACATTCATCTGGCTTTTGGCGGCCCTGCCATTCTGGACGGTGCCAACCTGTCCATCGAGCGCGGCGAGCGCCTATGTCTCATTGGCCGCAACGGCGAAGGCAAGTCCACCCTGCTCAAGCTGGTCAGTGGTAGCCTTGCAGCGGACAGCGGCGAGATCAGCAAGCAAAGCGGCCTGCGTATCGCCATGCTCGAGCAGGATGTGCCCATGGCGTCAGGTCGGGTCGCCGATATCGTCGCCAGCGGTGCAGGTCCGATTGCTGAAGTGCTGAAAGAATACCATAAAGCCAGCGACGCCTGCGTACTGGGCGACATGGATGCCTGCACCCGTATGGGTGAGTTGCAGAGTCAACTTGATGACGGCGACGGCTGGTCGCTGGAGCGTCAGGTCGATACGATCCTTGGCAAGATGGGCATGGATGGCAACGCCGATCTGGCAGAACTGTCGGGTGGTCGTAAGCGTCGCGTCCTGCTGGCCCGTGCCCTCCTGACCCAGCCGGAGCTTTTGCTCTTGGACGAACCGACCAACCATCTGGATGTTGAGAGCATCGAGTGGCTGGAGCAATTCCTGCTCGACTGGCCCAATCTGACCCTACTCTTTATCAGTCATGACCGGGCTTTCGTGGATCGACTGGCGACCTGTATTGTGGAGTTGGATCGCGGCATCCTGCGCGGTTATGAAGGCAACTATGCGCGTTATCTTGAGATCAAGGCCGAACAGCTGGAAGCCGAAGAAAAACAAAACGCGCTCTTTGACAAAAAACTAGCCGAAGAAGAAGTTTGGATCCGTCAGGGCATCAAGGCACGCCGCACCCGCAACGAAGGCCGCGTACGTGCGCTGAAAGAACTGCGCGAAGAACACAAAGCCCGCCGCAGCCAGCAAGGCAATGTCACTGTCACCATGCAGGACGTCCAACGCTCCGGCAAGCTGGTATTTGACATCGAGCACCTGTCGATCCGCTTTGGCGAACGCACGCTGGTCGAGGACTTCTCCGCTCTCGTCATGCGCGGTGACAAGATCGGCCTGATCGGCGACAACGGCGTCGGCAAGACCACACTGGTCCGTGCGCTCTTGGGCGAGATTGAGCATGGCGGTCTCGTCAAGACCGGCACCCAGCTCACCGTGGCTTATTTTGACCAGTTACGCAATCAACTGAATCTCGACAAAACCGTCTTGGATAACGTCAGCGAAGGCTCCGACTTTATCGAGATCAACGGAGCACGCCGCCATGTGCTGAGCTATCTGCAGGACTTCCTGTTCTCCCCTGCTCGCGCCCGCACGCCTGTCAAGGCGCTGTCCGGCGGCGAGCGTAACCGACTGCTGCTGGCGCGCCTGCTGCTTAAACCCTCCAACCTCCTGATCCTCGACGAGCCGACCAACGATCTCGACATGGTGACGTTGGAACTGCTTGAAGAAGCCCTGACCAACTACAACGGCACCTTACTCCTGATCAGCCACGACCGGGCTTTCGTCGATGCCGTGGTCACCTCGACTTGGGTATTTGACGGAAAAGGCGGTGTAGAGGAATATATTGGGGGTTATCAAGACTATCTGATCCAGCGATTGGCTCAGCTCAACAACAGTACTAAAAAAGCATCTGCGACCACCCAGAAAAATACCGCCGTCGGCAATTCAGCGACAAGCACATCAAAACCATTACCCAAAAGCGTAAAATTGAGTTATAAAGATCAACGGGAACTGGATGGGTTACCCAAAATGATTGCTGCACTGGAGGCAGAGCAAGCTGAATTGACCGCCAAACTGGCCGATGGGTCATGGTTTGTTACCGACCATCAGGCTGCGGCCAATGGATCGACTCGCCTTGCCGAGATAGAACAACAAATATTTGACTATTTAGAGCGCTGGACCGCCCTTGAGGCCGCTAGCCAAGGAGCTTAAAACAACATGAGTCCCCACGGAATGGAACAGCACCCGTTGTCGATCACTCGGCAGAATCCGGTGTCGCACAAACGTGTGCTACTCTGTACCCTGATTGCAGGAAGCATGGTGACCAGCAGTCTGCTGACTGGCTGTAGCAGCATCTCCAAACAGACCAGCCCGCAAAGTCACTTTCTGTATGATGCACCCGCACAAGCCTATACCATTGACCTTGGTGCACAGAATTTCCGGGGTGGTGTACGTCTGCGCGATAGCTGTACACCTGAAGGCTCCAGCCTCAATATTTACGATAATGCCGGTAGATTCTTTCGAATTGACGCCGTTAATCTGATCAATAACCCCAACATTCCGCTGCCCGAATTCGCAGATGATGCTACGACACGCGACCTGATCTTTCGCTACTATATGGACAAGGTCAATCCCGGTGGTCGCATCATTACCCAGCGTAACGTCAACAGCCGCATGGGCGCTTCGCTCTATGCCGTAGCCCAATATGAGATCGCAGTCAAAGATCCGACTCAGGACCTGAATACCACACGCTTCATGGGCTTTTTGATCACGCGTCGCGGTAATATCGGCTATGTGATCCAGCATGAGCAAAAGTTCTACCGCTCGGACCGCATGGTGGAGATTCTGGGCCTCTTGGCCTCCGAGATGATGATCCCCGGTCGCTTACCTGCTAATCGCAAGCAGGATGACAATCCGATTTACATCGATCTGAAAAACTCAACCCCAGCCCAGATCGAAGAATGGAAGAAAAAAGCCCAATGCGGCACTGTGCCAACGCATTGGTTAAGCTTCGGCTCAAATGACACTCCCCAAATCGCAGCAGACGCAAGCAGCGATGGCAAAGCCGTGGATACAACGCCAACAAGCGACGCGCCCAAGCCATCGTTCTTCCGTCGTATGTGGAATTCGATCAAACCGTGGTGATAGCACCACGGAGATCTGTTGAGCCGTTTGATGATTGAGTCGCTGTATGATTTGTCAATTTTGGATCACCTAAGGATCTCCATGCCGGTTATCACTCTTCTGTCTCGCCTTTTATTGCGAGTACCTGCCGTATGAGCGTGCGCGGTACTCCTCCTTTTCAGGCACGTCTGCTCTTGCCGCAATTCTGGCTGGCATGGCTTGGGATTCTGATCCTGTGGTGCTTTGCCTATTTTCCATGGCGTGTGCAATACGCCATCGCAAGTTGGCTCGGCAATACTTTCTGGAAGATCGGCAAACGCAGACGCAACGACACCCTCATCAACCTGCGCCTGTGCTTTCCCGAGAAATCCGAAGCCGAGCGCTTCGAGATGGGCCGCGAGATCTTCCGCAATGGCGCACTAGGTGCCTTTGAAAGCTTAAGTGCATGGTTTAATCCCACGCGCTTCAATGACCAAGTGACGATCGATGGCCTTGAACATCTCAAAGCCGCACAAGGCCAAGGCAAGGGTGTACTGCTGCTCGGTGGTCACTACACCACGCTCGATCAGGGTGGCTATCTGTCCTCACTGTATTTCGATGCAACCGTGGTCTATCGCCCGCAGAACAATCCGCTGTTTGACTGGCTCATCACCCGCGCCCGCGCGACGCTCTTCGCCGAGCAGATCGACTATGACGATATGCGCGGACTGGTGCGCGTACTCAAGGAAGGTCAGACCGTCTGGTACTCACCCGATCAGGACTTTGGTCTCAAGCAAGGCGTCATGGCCCCCTTCTTTGGCATTCCGGCTGCCTCAATCATCGCGCCACGGCGTCTGGTCCGCATCAATAATTCCCCCGTGCTGGCGTTTCATTCCTACCGCGCAAGCGACTTCCCGCCGCGCTATCACGTCACGATTACGCCGATTCTTGAGGATTATCCATCCGAAGATGCCATCGCGGATGCCACACGCGTCAATGCCTTGTTTGAGCAACTGATCCGTATCGCACCCACCCAGTGGATGTGGTTCCACCGACGCTTTAAATCACAGCCACCGGGCGTCTTGTCACCTTACAAACAAACGGCTCAAAATGGTGACACCGCAGAGCAAAACCCCAACGCCTGATAACGCCTCAATCTTAAGCGAGCACATGATGAAAGTGATCCAGCTACTCCCAGAACTCAATAGCGGTGGTGTCGAGCGCGGGGTACTTGAGATGTCACGCGCACTCGTGGCAGCGGGGCACGAATCCGTGGTGATCTCAAACGGTGGTCGACTGGTGCCTACACTGACCGCCGAAGGAACTCGCCATATCACCCTGCCTATCCACCGCAAATCCTTAAGCAGCCTGTGGCAGATCCGCCCGTTACGTGCCCTGATCCTCAAGGAGCAGCCTGACATCCTGCATGTACGCTCCCGTATTCCAGCATGGCTCACCCATCTGGCCCTGCGTAAGATTCCCACGCAGCAGCGTCCGGTCCTGATCAGTACCGTACACGGGCTCTATTCGGTCAGTCGCTATAGCGAAATCATGACCCGCGCCGATCGCGTGATCGCCGTATCCGACAGCGTGGTTGAGTATATCCGTAACAATTACCCAGCCTGCCCGATGTCACGCGTGACGCGCATCTATCGCGGTATCACGCCAGACGAATTTCCCCATGGCTATCAGCCGGCGGCGCAGTGGTGGCAAAAGACTTTGCATGAATTTCCCGAGCTTGAGCACAAGATCTGGCTCACCCTACCCGGTCGTATTACCCGACTCAAAGGGCACGAAGCCCTGTTTCAGCTCATCGCCCGCCTCAAGGATAACTACCCCGTACATGGCGTCATCGTGGGTGATGTGCATGAGAAAAAACAAGCCTACCTCGACGAATTGCACGCCCAAGTCCAGCAGATGGGTTTGACCGACCATATTACCTTCACCGGACACCGCAGCGACATCCGCGAGTGGCTGGCAGCCAGCGATATCGTCTACTCGCTCTCGGCCAAACCCGAGACCTTTGGCCGTACCACACTCGAAGCACTTTCCCTCGGCACAGCCGCCCTTGGCTGGGATCGCGGTGGTGTCGGTGAGATCCTGCGTGCCTGTTACCCCGAAGGTCTAATTGCACCCGAAGACGAGGATGCCCTCTACCACAGCACGCTGAGTCAACTTGCAACACCAGTACAACCTACACCCGTCACCCGCTTTAAACTGTCCGACATGACCGACCAGACCATCGCACTCTATCAGGAGATGCTGGCTGCACGACCAGCTTGAAGAGCCAACATTAGGCTGTTGTTTTTTTGTGCATCCTGGAATAAAAACGACCCGACAAGGGGTGGATTGTCAGACAGACTGTGCTATGTTTCTCACATATCTGCAGTGCTCTGATGGTGGTGTTGGCACACAACTGATCGACGGATGACCTCAGCACCTGTAGCACGACAGGGCATATACACCTCATCGTTCTGGCACATAATCAATCTGGATGATCACGCCCTTATGAAAACCATTCTCGTCGCCAATCAAAAAGGTGGCTGTGGCAAAACCATCACCGCTATCACGCTGGCAACCGCCTTAGCCGCGCGTGGTGACAAAGTCGCGCTGGCCGATGCCGACCCACAGAAGTCATCCTTGCAATGGCTCAAGCGCCGCCCCGAGCACGCCCACAAGATCATCAGCCTCGACTGGCGGATCGAGAAAAGCATCGGCGATGCACCCAAGAAACTCGACTGGCTGATCATCGACGCACCCGGCGCACTCACAGGCGACCATGCCGAGCACCTGATCAGCGAAAGTCATGCTATTCTCACTCCAGTGCAACCGTCGTTCTTTGACGTCGACAGCACCCAGCGCTTCCTCAAGAAAATCGATGACATCAAGCGTGTCAAAAAGGGCAAAGTACAGGTCCACCTGCTCGCCAATCGCGTACGCACGCAGGCCGCAGGTAACAATCCTCTACTGGCCTTCTTTGAAGAAGTCGGTCATCCACCAGTCGCGTGGATCTCGGAGCGCAGCGCCTACCCACAGCTTGCCGCCCAAGGCCTCAGTATCTTTGATCAGACCCAGAAGCTCTATCAACCCATGCAGGCACAATGGGCGGATGTACTCACCCAACTCATGGATTAAACCTGAAGAATCTTCGCTGTAATCCACGCCTCAAGCATAGAGCAGCATATAAAAATAGGACAACTGCGCATCATCGCCGTTGCCCTTGTCTTTTGGCATCATGCTGGGTTGAGAGTAAGGTGAACTGATGCAAGATCTATTGAAATGAATGCGATATCGCAAACGTGATGTTCGCGATTTCAAATCTCAATCGGGGCAATAAATGGGTGGTGCAAACAATAAGGATAAGACCCTTAAAAAATATAAGGCTCGAATGGTAATCTCTTACACATTCGAGCCAGAGTGTTATTATTATTGCCTGCACTCCATGTTTGTGCTCCACTCCGTGGACGCTCTTAGGAGCTTATATCACCGTCAGCCTTTGTAGTCTTCCTGAAGGACATCCCTGCCATGTCCGTCTGCCAACAAGCTCATTATGGATTTTCATTGTCTAACAGAAAATAGACCGAAACCTCAAAATACGTAAGAAATATCATACAAATTTATGTACCAACTCGTACAGTACCCGCCAACCACTTTGAACAAAGTTATTATTTTTTATGATATTTTTATAATAAAACCCGCATTTCTCTGATTCTAAAGCATCATCCGTTTTTTGCGGTAAACGCAGACTCAATACGCGATCACATCACGCTCATGTGTAGGACACTCCGCCAGCGCCTGAGCAATACCTGCCTGAATTTTGGCATCGGCCCAAACCCGGTCACCCGCACGCGCCACGGGTGCAGGCTGGATGGCCTTCATCGCAGGATCGACGTGTAGAACGGTATAGACTGGGTAATGATCTGATCCGATAGATGACAAAAGCTGCATGTCCACCAGCGAAAAATCATTGCTGTGAAACACATGATCCAGCGACCAGCGCAACAGCCAGTAGTCGACATGGAAGGTATTCATGAACTTGCGGCCAACGCGCGGATCCAGCAAACCACTGATGCGCTGAAACAGACGCGTAGTACGTGACCATGCCACATCATTCAGATCGCCCAGCACGACGCAGCGCTCCTTATGCGTTGCGACATGCTGCCCAACCATCAACAACTCTGCATCACGCAGGGTCGAGTCCGGCGCTTCATGCGGGGTCGGTGGTTTGGGATGCAGGCAATACAACTGCATCACTTGCCCTGAGCGCAAACGTACGCCCGTATGGATTGAAGGAATTTCGGGACTCAACAGAAACTTCACTTCTGGACGTACCAGCGGCAAGCGGCTGTAGAGATGCATGCCATAGAGATTATCCAGCGGCACACGCACCACATATGGATAGTCAGACTCGATCACACTTAAGGCGCGCTCCCAGATATGATCGCTCTCAAGCGTGACCAGTACATCCGGCTGATAGCGGCGGACATGATCGATCAAGGCTTGATGGTTGGTATTGGGTGTCAGGACATTAGACACTAGGAGAGAAATCGTATGCTCAGGATCAGTGGCAGCAGCGCTGTGGACTTGCTTGCGCCAGAATAGCGTGTACGGCAGGATCATCCACGCCTGATACAGCACGGCACCCGTCAGCAGGAGCCAGAGGATCGGATCAACGATCGCACCCTGTAACAGCGATGCCACCAGCAGCATGAGCCACGTAAACACGCCGACGCTGAGTATCTGCAAACGTGGAAAGTCGAGGCAGCGGACCCACCACGCCGTGTGCGACAACAGCGCCCACAGCGTTGTAAAGATCACCAGTCCTGCCAAAAACTCAACTAAAACCAACGTAGACTCCTGACCCATCGGGTTTACACCGCAAGCCCGTCAAAGGGATCTGCGGATGCTTGAGTCAAAGCAAACTGACTCAAGCCGTGAAAACTCATGTTCATTCAGTGTTGGTGAAAAAATAGCAACCCTATGTGACAAGCGGGATGAACTTTGATGAAACTTCGGTGAAACACGACTTAAGGCACAGCAGGCCCTCTCCCACCGTGCTCTGCTCATCCAGCCCGTCCGATCCGCCATTGAATGCCTCATCAGCCCCCATCACCCAATAATTTGTGCACAAATACCCAAAAAATCAGGATATGACTTTGGAGTTTGGGCTGCATTTGCTACACTCTTTGTTTAACCATCAAAACCATTGACAGGAGCGCCTTAAAAGCGCAGCTTCGATGGGCGTTTTGGGGTAAATATTCTGGAATTCCGGCACACCAGAGACAGGCCGGGCCATGTTGGGGAGAGTGTGATGAAAGTGGGTTTGGTAGGCTGGCGCGGGATGGTCGGTTCCGTCCTCATGCAGCGAATGGTCGAAGAAAACGACTTTGCGCAGATTGAGCCATTTTATTTTACGACCAGCAGCGCAGGTCATGCCGCACCGAATTTCGGTGGCAAGACTGCGCCAAATCTGATCAGTGCCTACGACCTGACCACCCTCAAGCAGATGGACGTGATCCTGACCTGTCAAGGCGGCGACTATACGACTGAAGTGTTCCCCAAGCTGCGTGCAGAAGGCTGGGATGGCTACTGGATCGATGCCGCCAGCACCCTGCGCATGCAGGACGATGCCATCATCGTACTCGACCCGGTCAATCTGAATGTGATCAAGGATGGCCTGAGCAAAGGCATCAAAAACTATGTGGGCGGCAACTGTACCGTCTCGCTGATGCTGATGGCGATCGGTGCCCTGTACCAGCACGACCTGATCGAGTGGGTTAGCCCGATGACCTATCAGGCAGCCTCCGGCGCTGGCGCGCAGAACATGCGCGAACTCTTGAGCGGCATGGGCTATCTGCGCGATGGCGTAAAGTCGCTCTTAGATAATCCTGCCAGCGCCATTCTTGAGATCGATCGTACAGTCGCTGAGCTGCAACGCGGCGACGGCTTCCCTAGCCAAAACTTCGGTGTCCCACTGGCGGGCTCGCTGATCCCTTATATCGACAAGCAGCTCGATAACGGTCAGTCCAAAGAAGAATGGAAGGGTCAGGCCGAAACTAACAAGATTCTTGGCTACAGTGGCGATCAGATCGTACCGATCGACGGCCTCTGCGTCCGTATCGGTGCGATGCGCTGCCACTCACAGGCTTTGACCATCAAACTGAAAAAAGACGTGCCGCTTAACGATATCGAAGACCTGATCCGTCACTCCAATGACTGGGTCAAAGTGATCCCGAACACCCGCGAAGCCAGCATGCAGGATCTGACACCGGTAGCGGTGACTGGCACACTGTCGATCCCGGTCGGTCGTCTGCGCAAGCTCAATATGGGTCCTGAGTACCTGAGCGCCTTTACCGTCGGCGACCAACTGCTGTGGGGCGCTGCTGAGCCACTGCGCCGTATGCTGCGTTTGCTGCTGGAACATCAGCAAGGCTGATATGCTGGCGCTCTCAGTCATGATATCAGGACTAAAATCGCTGTTGTTTTGACAGTTCAATGAAAAATAAGGGCAGTGCAGGCCATCTCGGACCTCCTGCCCTTGACAATGCCCTCGGTCGATATTGTATAAAGGACCGAAGGCACGGATACATGTGTAACACTTGCATGAGTGACACCTCTGCAATGCCGGTTGAGGCCATGGGCACTTCCGGTATCAAGCTCTCAAGCTCGTGTCGATTCCAGTCCGTAGCACTTATACTGCACCCGTGCAAAGGAATCTGCGGATCGTCCGCGTTATTGCATGCACATCATGGAATGTGATTCATGATTGATACAACAGGATCGTTGGTATGCCGTTTTTTTTGCCCCAGTTTCAGTCTGACCGCCAGTCCTCGTCGCGCCTGACGCCACAGGATCGTTTATCCAAGTGTCATCCTGCCTGCTCTACACAGATGCCTGTATTACGTACCTCGCTACGCCTGTTGACGGCATCCTGTGCACTCATGCTCAGTACCACACATGCACTCACGGTCGAACCCGTGCGTGTCAAATCCTCACTGGGTGAGCCGTTTCGGGCAGAGTTGGTCATTACCGACATTGCAGGTATTAACCCCGCCAATATCCGCGTGGGCCTCGCCGACTCAACCGAATTTGCCCGGCTCGGCATTCCCCGCTCACGACTGAGCAACCATCTCCACTTCAATACCCTGATCACGTCGCCTGAGCGTGGAGTAATCACCATTACCAGCGATGAACCGCTCAACGACCCTTACCTTGAGTTTGTTGTGCATATCGGCTTTGGTACCAATGTCCGCCTACAGCAGGTGACTGCGCTGGTAGACCCGCCACTGACCCATGTCCAGACCGAGCACATGGATCTGCCAGTACAAAAGATCCAACTGGCAGAAAGCACCGCTCCAGCACCTACACCAACGGCATTACCGGCCCAGACATCTGCCCAACCGGCACCAGCTCCTCAAGCAATCAGTGCGGCTCCAGCCACATCTGCATCCGTTCAGGACAATGCGGCACCACTTGCAGCGCCACCAGCACAGGCCACCCCTGTAATGGCTCCCATACCCGCTGTTCCACGTGCCTTGACCCAAGCCCCCGAGACGCCAATTGCGATTCCAGCGGACAATAGCCCTGTTGCTGCCACTCCAGCCACGCCTCCTCAGCCCGTCATCACGCCAGCACCAGTTGTAGCACCCGCGCCAGTCGCACCCACTGCGAATATGGCGCAAGCGGCAGCACCAGTCACCCCCCCGGCTTCGCCAAGCCCAACTGCGGATAACAAAACCAATCCCGCAAGCGCTCCGCAAACTGCCTCAGTCGCTGCAGGCGCTCCTACTGCCAGTTCGTATACGGTCCAAAAGAATGACTCATTGTGGGCAATTGCCACCCACATGCAGAAGGACAGCCGTCAGCCTATTCCCGTCATCATGCGTTATATCCAGCAGATGAATAAATCGGCCTTCATCGGTGGCAACCCGAACCAGATCCGCAACGGTGCCACCATCGTTTTGCCAGATCAGAAAGAAATCGAGCAGTTCCAGGCTAACCTGAATCAGCCAGCCAAAATCGACAACGACGACACCGAGTCACACAAACTGCCCGATATGCGCAGTAAAACCGCGACCACCACCAATACCAAGACACCTTATGTGCGACGGGGTCAACTACCCGATGCCAAGATGACACTGGTCGCCCCGCCCGAACAAGGCTCCGCACAGGGTAATAGCAACACTGGCAACGATGCGCATGCGGCAGCCGTGCTGCAGCAACTACAGAATCGTATCGGACTATCACGCGCAACCAATGCCAGCATGGCACGCGAAATTAATGAACTGGAAGCCAAAATCAAGGCAAATGAGCAAAAACTTGCACTGCAGAATGCTAGACTGGCCGAGTTGGTGCAGCGCATTAAACAGCGTAAGGAAAGTGCTGCCCCGAATCACAATTAGGATGACCCAACCAGGATGACTCAACCATGAAGGATACCCAACACCGTCCGTCTCAGAACATCACCCGTGCCTTACTCGCATTGAGTATCAGCACGCTTGCAAGCCCGCATCTGTATGCCGCCGACGACGGCTCACTGCTCGGCCTCGGAATCCCCGGCTGGGCATTGGGTCTGGCTGTGGTCCTGATCTTCGCCATCATCGCCCTCATTCCACTGCGTAACAAGAACAAAAAATCGGCCAGTACCAAAACTGCGCAGAAACCAACAGCGCCAACACCAACCAAGCCTATAGCAGCCACGCCTCGTAAAGTCGAAGCCACCCCTACAGCACCGACACCCGTCAAACCGGAAGTCGCACCGGTCGCACAGCAAGCGCCTGCTCAACCCAAGACCGAGCCGGTCGCAGCCCCATATGTTGCGCCAGCACCTGTACTGGATGCGCTGGATGAAGCCAAACAACTCATCGCCCAGCAACGCATCCCGCAAGCAGTCGGCGTCTTGAATAAAGGCCTGCAAAAGAATCCTGATCGTAGCGACCTAATGCTGGAACTGCTGATCATTTACCAAAAACAAAACGACATCGAAGCATTTGATGTCCAATTTGAGCAGCTGAGCAAGCTGGATGACCCCATTGCGCTGATTCAGGCCGAAGAACTCAGCAATATGATCCATCGACCAGCAGAGCCGACCGAGGGAGTCATCGAATTCAACCGTGCACACCCCGCTGAAGTGCCCTCAGCAGACAGCACGCCAGTTGTACAGCCTACAGAAGACCATGCAGAGCATGCGCCACTAGCTTTCACGCTAGATAGTACCCCTCTGGATAGCACGCCTGCCGCGACAATCCCTCAAGAGAGCTTCGCGCTAGACACGCTGGAGCCACTCCATAGTGGTGCGGAGCTTGACTTTACGCCTGCGCAGCAAGCGTCCACCGACAAGACTGCTGAAGAAAAAATACCGGAGCCTGCGACATTCGATCTGAGTGACGATCTCAAAGATCTGGATTTCGATCAGCAGCCTTCAGAAACGAAAGCCGAGATGGCACCCGCGCTGCTCCATCCAGAGCCTGCGCTTGATCTGGTTGATCTAAAGCTGCCGGAATCCGCCCATACCCCAGAGCCCGTCATAAAGCCAGCCGTTCAGGCTGAAGCACCAGCCTTCGAGCAACCACTGGTCGATCTGGAGTTTGATCTGGATGACTCCTTCACGCTGGATGATGGCAAAGCCGGACTGGATGCGCATAAGAGCACAGACTGGACCACCGATCTGGCGGATGAGACATTCAATCAGGGGGCAAAGCCTGTCGCCTCGCCTGTGACCAGCCCCGAACTGACGGGCCTCTCCTCCGAAAGCGCGATTGCTGCGCTTGAAGCCGAGTTTCCTTTCTTGCAGAATGTTGATGCACATCAAATCCAACTGGATCTGGCCAAGCACTATATGACCCTCGGTGAAACCGACAGCGCCCGTGAACTGCTAAATGACGTCATCCAAATGGGTGCACAAGCGCAGCAAAGCGAAGCGCAAGCCCTGATTGCCAAACTGGCATCATGAAGGTATAACAGCTAAGCGCTGATGTCGTAAAACCTCATCAAGGCGACTCCGGTCGCCTTGATGCTATTTGAAGAACAATAATAGGATTGATTGCCTCATTTCTGATTTTAGTTTCTGTTCAAAGGATATCTATGTCTGATACATCAAGCCCTCTGCATGCCGGACTCATCTATCTGGGCGGTACGATTGGATGCAGCGGTCAGCCACTTGCACCGCTGGACGCCGATGACTTTTTCCCCCGCCTGCAAATGGTACTGGAACAGCACGTAGTGCCAAACCACTTGCAATCGCCCCTGCAATGGCATTTCTTTTCAGGCTCCATCAAAGACAGCAGTGCGCTGACTCCTGAAGACTGGGCCGATATACTGGCTCTGCTACTCGACTCGCGCCAAAAACATATTCAGCACTGGATCATTCTGCATGGTACGGATACGCTGGCCTATACCGCCGCTTTTCTAGCAACCGCACTTAGCAGCACATCACTGAAAGTTGTTCTCACCGGCAGTCAATTACCCTTGCTGCACGCCGTGACACGTACATTTGACCCCTCCAGCGATGCACTGGGCAACCTGCAAATCGCCTGCCAATTGCTGGGTACACATGACTCAGCCAAAGGCTGGGTACGGGTGGCGTTTAATCACCAGCATTGGGCTGCTGACCAAACTCAAAAAATTCACACCCGCGACCTGAACGCCTTCAGCGGACTTCAGCATACTGCGCCTTTTACACTACCACAGCCCACCGGACTGCATCAGTTGCCGGCACTAAAAGCCAGACTGGCAACATTAAATATTCAAATTTTCTATGCCCTGCCCCAGCATCCGGACATCCTGGCCCGACAACTGGAACATCTGCTGGACGGCAGTCCAGAAGCCATCATTCTCTTGGCCTACGGTATGGGCAACCTGATTGATGATCTACGGATTCATCGCCTGCTGCTCAGGGCAGAACAAAGCGGCATCATGGTGATCTTAAGCACTCAGGTGCCGCATGGCGGTGTTGAGTCACGCTACGCAGCCGGAAACTGGCTGACGGCCTGTGGCGTACTGCCTGCGCAGCAACTTCCCGTCCCCACGATTTTTGCCCGACTGGCTTGGTTACTCTGTCATGTCGGCTCTGTTGCCGAACGTCGTAAACTGTGGCTGGATAATCTGACCGAAAAAAGCGATTGAAGCCACGCTTAAACGACATTGAGCGTGTATTACCACCTAGAGGGCCATTTGCATTAGAATGGCCCTCTTTTTTGATGGTCTGATGATTGATCAGGATGGCTCAGGTATGCCGCGTTACGCTCTAGGCTTGGAATTTTCGGGTCGCCATTATCGCGGCTGGCAGACACAGCAGGATGGCGTGGCCAGCGTGCAGGAGACGGTCGAGCGCGCCCTGTCGAAAGTCGCTAATCACCCCGTGATCCTCCACGCCGCAGGTCGTACCGATGCCGGCGTTCATGCCAGCAATATGGTGGCGCACTTTGATAGCGATGCTATCCGTCCCATCCACGGCTGGATTCGCGGTTGTAATACCATCCTACCGGACGATATTGCCGTACGCTGGCTACAGGAGATGCCGGATACCTTTCATGCCCGCTTCAAAGCCATCGCCCGCCGCTACCGTTATGTGATCTATGATCAGCCCTATCGGCCTGCGTTATTGCTCGGTCATGTCACGCATCACTATCGCACGCTTGATCTGGCCCGTATGCAAGCGGCCGCCGCCAAGCTGGTCGGCACGCATAATTTCTCCAGTTTCCGCGCGATTGCATGCCAGTCCAATCAGCCCGTTCGTCACGTCACTCACTTAACCCTTGAGCGCCGTGGACAATTGATCGTGCTGGATATCCAGGCCAACGGATTCCTGCATCATATGGTGCGAAATATCGTCGGGGTGTTGCTTGAGATTGGCGAAGGTCTACAGCCCATCGACTGGATTGATCACTTACTGACCGTGCAGGATCGCACCCAAGCCGGGATCACCGCGCCTGCCGATGGCCTGTATTTTATCAATGCCTACTATCCGCCTGAGTTTGAGCTGCCCGCAGTTGATCTGGGCCCCGTCTGGCTTAATCTGCCCGCTTAAGCGCGCAAACGACTGAAAGCCGCATAAAGCAGCTTTTAATATACCTTGCAGTACGCATTGATCCTGAATAGACAGGCCACTGACCACGTAGTCCAGACAGGCATTGCTTAGACAGGCAATGCCGCTGACATCAAGACACACGCTCCCGACTCCCGATGATTCAGGCCAGCCCGGAACGTGTCATAGACACATTAAGAATTAACGTGCGCGATAGGTAATACGACCTTTGGACAGGTCATATGGCGTCATCTCGACCTTGACCGAGTCACCAGTCAGGATACGGATATAATGCTTGCGCATTTTGCCGGAAATATGGGCAATCACTTCGTGTCCATTTTCCAGACGCACTCGGAACATGGTGTTCGGCAGCGTCTCAGTTACGACACCTTCAAACTCAATCAGCTCTTCTTTGTTAGACATACGTACTCTTTAACCATGACAAATCAGTGGCTGAACGCGCCACACTGTCCCGGCATCAGCAGGTCAATTGACCCTCATACTGCCGAGACTCCCGCCTAAATCACCGATCAGGACACCGCCCTGATCTGCTCCTTAGACACTACAACGTTTCTGCACCTGCCTCAGTTGACACCATGCCAAATTGACACAAAGCAAAAGTTATACAAAGCTAATGAAGCCATGCAAATGCTAAGCGCCGGGGCCGGCCACCACCGATTTTAAAAGGACGATATTTTAACCGCTTGCCCGAATATACGCAACAGAGACATGCCATAAACCGAGCACCTGTTGATTTTTACAGGATTTTCAACGCTCCTGACGGTATCAGCAACGTCAACTCACAGACAGCAACCCATCATCTGACCAACTCGACTGGCATTTTCGTACAGCAAGCCATCAAACAGCAAACCACAAAGCGTCATGTCATGATTTTACAGCACGCTATCTCGCGTATAATATAAGCTGGTCATGAGCAATCTATTGATCAGACAGATTTTCCAGAATGACTGATTTGTAAAAATCACGTTTTTTATAATTACAGCTCCGAGCGAGGACGGTCACTATGCAAGCAATGCCAACCGACGCCGCCATTTTATTTAAAATGGTCTATGAAGGCATGCGCCGGGCTGGCTTTCCTGCTGATGAAATTCTGGCTCGTGCCGGGGTTGAACTGAGCCGGGTCAATCATTTTTCCCGTACCCCCAATCACTTGCAGATCGCGTTCTGGAGCGCTGCCGAAGACGCCACGGGCGACACTGACTTTGGCCTGCATCTGGCGGAGTACATGCCACTGTATCGGGGTCAGGTGCTCGAATATCTGTTTTTAAGTAGCGGCACCTTTGGTGCAGGGCTCAAGCGCGCCATGGCTTATCAGCGTCTGGTCAGCGATGTGCTTGAGGGCTCGATCCAGATCGGCGAGCACGAGGTCTGCCTGTCTAATGCCTTCTATCCCTATAAGGATGTACGTTCGCTACGGCACTTCTCCGAGTGCTTTACTTTAAGCATGCTGCGCTTCTTCCGCTTTGTCACCGAAGGCACATTCAACTTTACCCGTATCGACTTTACCCATACGCACGGTGCAACACCCGAAGAATACCAACGGCTGTTTGGCTGCCCAGTCTTTCTGGGTCAACCAACATCACAAGTCTTCTTTAATTCCGCCATCATGGATTTCCCGCTCTGGCAATCGGAGCCCGAGCTGGTACGCCTACATGAGCAGCTCGCCCGTGAGAAACTGCAGGAGCTGGCACGTACCGATCAGCTCGGCGAGATCCGCCGCGCCATTGCCGAGACGCTGGAGACCGGCGAAGTCTCGCTTGAGACCATCGCTGCCAAGCTCAAGACCACGCCACGCCGCCTGCGCACTCAGCTCAGTGAGGCCAATACCAGCTTTCAGCAAGTCTTATCTGATCACCGTGCACGCCTCGCCAAGCGTCTGCTGTCCCAGACCAATGAAAGCATTGAGCGGATTGTCTATCTGACAGGATTCTCCGAGCCCAGTACGTTTTACCGGGCCTTCAGGCGCTGGACGGACGAGACACCAGTCGAATACCGCAAACGCAAGCAGAGCATGGCTGACCGTTAGACCTCAAAGCCTGCGCCACGCTGGAAACCCCCTAAAGGAAACAGCCATGTCTATCGCACGAACCCCTCTGCCACCCTACTACGCAGTGATCTTCACCTCAATCCGGACACCGCAGGACCAAGGTTATGATCAGATGTCGGCACTCATGGCGACGCTGGTCGAAGGTCAAGCGGGATTTTTGGGTGTAGAGTCGGCACGCAACGAGATCGGCATCACCGTCTCCTATTGGGAGAGTCTGGATGCGATCAAAGCCTGGAAGGAAAACACCCAGCACCTCACTGCACAGCGACTGGGCCAAACGCAGTGGTACAAAGCCTATACCACGCGTATCTGCAAGGTCGAGCGCGAGTATTCGTTGTAGTCTCAGTCGCACCGCAGACTGATCTGAATAAAAAAGACCCACGACCAGCGGGCCTGTCACTCGACAACTGTGAAAACTAAAAAAAACGGTGAAATCTTAAAAACAAAAGCCCAGTGAGCCAGACTTGGCTCACCAAGCAAAATCCTGCGATAGCCTAGAGCAACACGTTACAACACAGTCTCGTAGTCGGTCATCTCAAACTGGTTCATCTGCCGCGCATACTGGATGGCGAAGCCCGGATACATGGTGGCATTAAAGCCATCTTCGGTCAGATACCAGCTCTTGCAGCCGGAGTTCCAGTTGGTCTTGGCCAGACGGCGCTGAATCTCCTGATTATGCGTGCGCTGCACGTCGATTTTGACATCCAGTGCTTTGAGATTGTGCTTCAGGATTGTCTTGATGGCTTTGACCGCATAATCAATTTGTGACTCAATATAGACCAATGCCGAGTTATGACCGGGACCGGAATTAGGGCCAAAGGTAAAGAACAGATTCGGATAGCCTGCGATATTGATGCTCTTGTAAGCTTGGGCACCACGCGCCCACTCATCTGCCAGATCGCGGCCATCACGTCCAATAATCGGGAACGGCGTACCGCTCTTGCTCACATCAAAGCCGGTCGCAAACACGATGCAATCGACCAGATGCTCAACGCCTTCCATCGACTGCACACCATGCGGAGTGATCTTGACGATCGGCCACGTGATCAGCTTGCAGTTTGGCGCCTGCAGCGCCGGATAGTAGTCATTGGAGATCAGCACGCGCTTGCAGCCGATACGGAAGTCCGGCATGAGCTGACGGCGCATCCAGCGGTCTTTGACCTGACGCTTCAAATGCCCGCGAGCCAGTGACTCGGCAACCAACGTCAACGGCGAATTCCAGATCACAGCCAGTGCCATCGACTCATGGGTCACATAGAGCGCCTGACGTAAGGCCGTCTGAGCAAAAGGCACCTTGGCAAAGAGTTTCTTCTGCCACTCCGGGGTCTCATAGTCCATACGCGGAATCACCCACGCCGGTGTGCGCTGGAACACTTTGACGAACTCAGCAGTCTTGACCAGCTCCGGGATGATCTGGATGCCGCTCGCGCCCGTCCCGATCACAGCGACCCGCTTACCCGTCATGTCATAGCTGTGATCCCATGCAGCACTGTGAATCTTCTTGCCTTTAAAGTCGTCAATGCCTGCGATCTTGGGCAGGCTAAAGTTCGACAGCGGACCACCCGCAAAGACCACGGCACGCGCCTGATACTCCTGCCCGCCAGCGGTCGCCACATGCCAGATGCCAGCGTCTTCGTCAAAGCGCAGCTTGGTGACGTTTTCACCAAAACGAATATGCGGGGTGAGATCAAAATCCTTCACCAGACTCTGGATATAATCCAGAATCTCAGCGCTTCCAGAGAAGCCACGCGACCAGCGCGGGTTCTGCGCAAAGGAATAGGAATACAGATTGGACGGGATATCACAGGCGGCACCGGGATAAGTGTTATCGCGCCATGTACCGCCGACACGGTCTGAGCGCTCCAGAATGACCAGATCATTCACACCGGCGTTTTTTAAACGAATGGCAGTGCCAAGGCCGGCAAAACCGGCACCGATGATCAGGGTATCGATCTTCACTGGCGTTTGCGATGCTTTCTTGTTGCGTGTCGCACGTTTAGGCGCTGGAGTGATATCGGCAAGCGCGTCTACAGCCGCCGTGGCAGGGACATCTGCCATAGTCAGGGTTGAATCAATGGTAGTCATAGACAATCACATCATAATCTGAGATAAAACATGAGCAACCGCCGCCCGCACTCTTGCAGGCCGGATGTCTGGCGGCACAACACTCACCGGCCAGTGAAGGCCAGATGAATGCGTTCCGCGATCCTTAACGTCATGGCGATTGCACCTGATACCGCACACTAAAACGGTTTAGTGGACGGCGGTCGGCTCGAATGTCAGCTCTTCCACCCAAGATGGCACGCGTGGCAGCTTGTCCTGAGGGATCTTGTCGGTGGCACGCACCATGGCATCGACCGGTACGTGATAGATCTTATTGGCGCGATTCACCACCATGCGTGCATTCCAGTTAATGATCTGGTACCACGGATTGCGGCGGCCCTCGGGCGTGCGACCTGCGATACGCTCGAATTTCTGCATCGCGGCATAGAGTTTCTCTTCAGGCAGACCCATCTTGACCACGTTGTCACGCATCTTGTTCAGAAGCGGCAGGTACGCCATGATGCCGAGCATCAGACGCGGATCGAGGATACGCGCCGCCATTTTGGACAGCTCAAGGAAGGTCTTGTTGTAGCCCTGCGCTTCCATCACGCTAAAGCCCACGCCCAGATGGCGTGCTTCATCGCCATTGATCAGATCAAAAGCCTGATGGCAAACCGGATCTTTCACGGTTTCCAGGAGGAAGGTACACAGCGCACCGTCCAGTGCCACTTCAAGCATCGGGATCACCGCACCCAACACATAAAATGGCATCTTGTCGGCGTAGGTATCCAGCCATTCGATGGTGATGCGCAGATTGTTGTTCGGCTCAGGAATGCTGCCGTCTTCGGGCAGCATACCCCAGCGCTTCATTAGGGCCATTTCGGCATTGGCATGCCGCTGCTCTTCGGCATGAAAATGCGCATACATTTGCTTGAGCGTTTCAGTGGGGGCTTTCTTGGACATCGCCGAGAACGCACGGGCGCCGATGTGCTCGATCCACATCAGATCAGCCATGAAATCTTTGAGCTTAGGCCATTGCTCTTCGGTAATCAGCTCCGCACCGGGCGCATCCCAATCGATGTCCGATAGCGTCCATTGTGTGCTCTTGACCTTGTCTAGCATCTTGTCCAGATCAATCGTCGCCATGATTTGTACTCCTGCAACTTCAAGTAATAGGCAACCTGCGTCACTTGCGTGCACCACAGGGGCTTTCGACGCGGCTCCATACACCCGATCCACGGGTCGATCCGCACGGCATGAAGCGTTGACATGCCTTAAGTCAGATGCAAATCCTGCTAATACGCGACAGATCGCGTCCCGTCATCCATGACGTTCTTTTGCACGAAGACATCGAACTGCGCCTTGATTTCAATCGTCTAAAAAAGAGCGTATCAATCTGATGAATTGATCAGTTCTGCAATTGCACTCGTGTCCAATGTCAAGCATGCTAATCCGATCATGTGTTCGGATTCAATTCGGGTATTTTATGACCAGAAAACCGCGTCAGACGCGCGCCAAAATCACCGTCGACACCATCGTCGAAGCAGGTTTTATTTCGATCGTGACCCACGGCGTTGCGGGCACAACTACACGTCATATTGCTGAAATTGCTGGAGTTAGCATCGGCTCTATTTATGAGTACTTCAGTAACAAAGATGAGATTTATGCGGCAATGAGCCAGCACTTTGTCAATGAAGTGCTGGTGATGATCAAAGAACTCACGCCCGTGATTATTCAGATTGAGCTAGAGCCCGTCATTGAGCTCATTTTCTATCAATTCAGTGATTTGCTAAAAAAGAACAATGAACGCTATCTGACCTGCCTACGCTACGCAGGAGAGCTGAAATACGATGAGTATGTCAATCAGATCGAGCAGGCGCTGATTGAGGTGGTGATGAAATACATGATGAATAATCCACGCTACCTCAAGCTCACCAATATCACCGTGATCGCTTACGTCTGTATCAATAGCGGGATCTTTAACGTGATCCGCCACCTGATCCTGCCCAACCCCAATATCACCTTTGATCAGATGGTGAAAGGGCTGACGCAGATGATCTTAAGCTATGTCGATGCCGAGATGGCAAAGGCGGATAAAGCTTGATATCGTCAAGGGAGATTAAACATGGTGTTGAAATGAGTAAACCGCTGTGACGCTGATGATAGTGGCACTTTCTGCCATTGCACTACGAATTATGGGATTTTTAGAATCCAGATACCTTTAGGCATTGATCTTTGGACATGTTTATCATGAAAAAATTAGTGATTGCAGCAATCGTTGGACTGGTTGGCTATGAGCTGTGGCGGATGTACAAGCAGACTCAGGCGGAGCATCAGGCACTGGAAAAACAACCCGACCCCCCTCGCGCTCAAGCGCCTGCCGGACAGACGGCCCAATAAAGTCCGGTTTAAACAGGGCTGCGCCTTGCACGCAGCCTACAGCTCTGTGTATTGATCCGTTGCATTGAATATGGCTCATACATTAAAAGCGGTTCACTGCAAATACATCATTCTGTAGCACCTCTCATTTGAGCCTCTGCGCTCATTCACGTCTCGCATCATCACGACAACTACGCTAAGATCAAAGACCTAGCCTCTGATCTCGGTGTCGCCATGAACACAGCTTTCACCCGTCTGCTCCAGATCAATCTCCCGCTCATTCAGGCCCCGATGGCAGGGGTCTCTACTCCCGAGATGGCGGCTCAGGTATCTAATCATGGCGGCTTAGGCTCGATTGCCATCGGCGCAAGTACGCTTGAGCAGGCCGAACAGATGATCGCGAAGACACGCACACTGACCAGCAAGCCTTTTAATGTGAATGTCTTCTGCCATGCGCCAGCACAAGCCGACCCAGAGCGGCAGGCGGCCTGGATGCAGCATCTGGCACCCTACTTTACAGAATTTGGCATTGCGCCACGTACTGATCTCAAGGAAATCTACACCAGCTTCCTCGCCTCTCCCGATATGCTGACGCTACTACTGGATACCCGCCCTGCCATAGTCAGCTTTCATTTCGGCCTGCCGCCTGCATCGACCATCGACCAACTCAAAGCCGCTGGTATCCGCCTGATCGCAACGGCGACCAATCTCACCGAAGCCCGGGCCATCGAAGCAGCAGGTCTAGATGCGATTGTCGCACAGGGCTTTGAGGCTGGCGGTCATCGCGGCATCTTTGATCCTGAGCATGACGATGCCATCGGCACTTTTGCGTTGATTCAGATCCTAAGAGCGCAGACCCGCCTGCCGATCATCGCCAGTGGCGGGATCATGGATGGACGGGGTATCGCCGCCGCATTGATGCTCGGTGCGTCAGCTGCTCAGCTCGGCACCGCTTATGTGCCCACCACCGAATCTATCGCCAGTGCCGGTTATCAGGCTTTGCTACTCAGCCCACGTGCTGAACTAACCCGCATTACCCGTGCTATATCCGGTCGTGATGCACGCGGCATGGTCAATCGCATCATTAGTGAAGTTGGTCAGGCTGCCCCCGCAATCGTCCCCGACTATCCGATCACGTATGACGCAGGCAAACAGCTACATGCCGCAGCGCTCACTCAGGGCAGTCAGGAGTTCGGTGCACTCTGGGCAGGTCAGGCCGCATCTCTGGCACGCGCCATGGATGCCGCACAACTAACCCAGACACTCGCAGCAGAGCTCAAGGAAGCCTTACAATCCTTCTCCTCGCGCGAATAACACGGCAGTGCTAATCATCGGCACCACCCGCACGGACACAATTTACACAAATATAATCCACGCACTTCTCACATTTTTAACCAAACAGTCATATTTTTTGCATACTTTAGATACCATCTTTATCCATACGGTAAATAATTATGCGCTCAACCTACACTGCTCATCTGCGCCAAGGCGCAACCCTGATACTGGCCTTTGCTCTGACCGGATATGCTTCAGCGTCCTGCCTTGAAGATTTCTATGGCGGTCAGACGCCGATCATCAATAACTCCAAGATGCTGACCAATTACCATGAGTTGTGCTTCAGCGCCTTTGGTGTGGGTTATTCCGGCATCACACGGACGCCATTGTGGTCGGCTGAATATTTGACTCAGGCCCATGTCCAACAGGCAGCAGGACTGACGCGGGTCGATAGCTTTCATGAGGAAACTCAACTCCCCGCCGATGAACGCTCTACTCTTGCAGACTATAAAGGCAGCGGCTATGACCGTGGACATACCACTCCGAATGGCGATATGTACGACACCACTACACAATACGACAGTTTCTCGCTCGCCAATATCGTGCCGCAAGTGCCTAAGAACAATCAGGGTATCTGGGCCACCATCGAAAAACACACCCGCGATGCCGTCACGCGTAACGGCAATGCCTACGTCATCACCGGCGGTGCCTTCATCGGGAGCACGCTATCCAAGATCGGCAATGTCACCATCCCGACGCATATGTTTAAAATGGTGTATTTTCCGGGCAAAGATGCTGCAGGTGTGTACTGGTCGGCGAACGATACCAGTGGTACAGTCAGTATCATTTCGCTCAGCGACCTGGAGAGCAAGATTGGCATCAATCTGATGCCGAACGTCTCTGCGAATGTCAAAAGCACCGCGCTGGATTTAAACAGCCTGTAAGGTCAAAGCGATAGACCAGCGAGTCGGCCCAAGGCCGACTCGCAATCCATGAGAAATGAGGAGATAACAATGACTGTATCCACGCCCTTTACCCCGTTTGCTGATGAGAGCAGCGTGCTGACCATTGGCGAGTGGACCGCTGAGAATCGCACCGACCGTATCAGCCTCTACGGCTCACTCGAACTGACCCGCGACAAGGCGGGCCTTGAGAAAGCCAAGCAATTGCAAAGTCTGATCAATGCGGTGGTCAGTCAACTTGAAGTAAGTGACCTGCCGGAAGCGATCACGATCAAGGCGGTCGAGACTGTGGCGAATCCGTTTAATTGATCATCAAAAAAAAAGCCCCATCTGGCCTTCATAAGTGTCTATGGTGAAGCAGTTGATAGATTTGTTCAGTTGACATTTGAGATAGCGGTAATCCGAACTCAAACTGAGCGGCCTGATATAGCCCCGGCCCTGCTCGATTGAAATGGCCCAGATGAGCAATAACGACCAATTGCTCCTGCTGTGACAAAAACAACTTGCTCATGAAATACCAGCGATAGTAATCAAGAGCCCGTCTGGTATGTCCTGTGATGGGATCAACTTCTAGTCGTCCAATCAAAAGCTGCACTTCGTAAATAGTCGGATTGCCATTTAGTCTCTTAAGTAACATATCCGCGACTGGCTGGGGCAGACTGCGCTGCCCAAGTTCCGTGCTATCCACGATTTCAGCGATCTGACTACGGTATTTGATATAGGTATAGCCACTCGATCCGACCATGCCGATGAACGGCAGCAGGCATAAACAGATCAGCCCCACACCCAGCCAAAGCAACACGCGTAGTGCAGATCGAATCGCCTGAGGCATAGATCCTCCAAGGAAACCATTTAAGCCTCAGTATGTACCGCTAGAAAATAATTCGCCATCAGCCGGTTCGACCATGACCGCGCCTGCCAGCCTTCATAGTGAGCACAATGACTACCCACCGTCGTTGTTACCAGTATCGCATTCGGCATCGCCTTGATCTGATCGAGATACGGATAGGCATTCTCGATCCGGCAGATCGGATCATCGTCGGCGTTCAGTATCATGAACGGCGTGGTGATATTGAAAAAAACATGCATGGGGTTGCAATCTGCCTCATAGGCCGCCCGATCCGGATAGCCAGCCAGCTCATACATCTCCTGATGAAATTCTGCCAATGTTTTCGCACCCTGCAAACGTAACACACTGGGCAGATGGGCGAGCTTATTGTGATTGCTACGGATAAACTGACGAATCAGCTTACGCGCCATCAGGCGGCTATAGGTCGGATGGACGCGATCAAAGCCGACCGATGTGTCATAGCCGGGACAGTATGCAAACGCAGCCCGAAATACCGAACGCTCCCCCGTCTCACCCAGATAGCGCGCCAGCAAACCCGACCCTGCCGACGAGCCAATCGCATACAGTGGAGACTCTGGAAAGCGGCTCTGGATCACGTCCAGTTGCTCATACAGATCTTGAGTCGAGCCCAGAATATTGAGCTTGGGCACGGTTAGCGGGAGCTTGGCATGACCACGCCGCACACAAACGACCACACGCCAGCCCGTCAGCCGATGCACATCCTGCACCAGCTCCTGCATACTCTGTGGGCTGCCGGTGATGGTATGCATGATCACGATCGTCGGCGTATCGGCAGGCATAGGATAGCCCAGCCACGCCAGCGCGGTACGCCCCCCATCCTTCATGGTCAAGTGGTCATAATGATCATAAGGCGGCGTCGCAGTAACTTTACGTACTGCAAGGCAAATGAGCTGTAGATGCGCGTTATACAGCCATGGCGTCGGCTGATAGGCTTCGGTCAGTTGCGGAATCTGCGCAATGATGCGCTGGTTTTCAGGGCTAGGCCGATAGTGCAGTGTCGGTGTATCGGATTGACGCGCACGAAGCGTAGACAGACGCGCCTGAGCGCGTTGCAGTAGGTTGGGAGCGGATGATAAAACCGGTGAAACAGTTGCAGATTGAGCCATAGCAGATATCCTCTGGGCACAGGTCATGCGGTCTTCTTTTTACTCACAGAAGTCTCAGACACTGACTGACATGCTTTGAGTCTAAAATAACCAAACCCTATCGACAAGCCATCGCCTGTAACTGTTCAGTCAATATCGATCTGTGCCATTCTCCTATCGTCGCTCTAAAGTACGATGGCCTTTGATCCCTCAAAGATCACCTCACGTGCCTGCGCGCTAATATGCCACTTCTCTCCCACGCCCGGAATCAGATCCTTGGATGTATAGACCGGCACCTGCATTTCGACATGGGAGACCAGATGCTCGACGCCATCGATCAAGAGTCGCCAGCACAGATCACTGTCTGGGGTCACCATGGTATTAAATCGCAACTGGATCAGACACATCTTCGACGACCATCTGGATTGGATGATATGACCTTACGCATGGTCTCGCTAAAACTCAAGTATCAAGATCTATGCCTTACTGCATGTCCTTATGAAAAAAACTGCAAATCTGCTGCAGAAAAATCACGATCTCGTTCGACCATTTCGCCGTTATTCTGAAATAGAGCAATGCTAGAGTGCGGCCATGCCTTTTATCTAAGACTCTTGAGGGGATTTTACAATGGCAAAGTATGCATTGGATGGCCGCGTGGTGCTGATCACCGGTGGTGCACGTGGCATCGGACTGGATGCAGCAACCCGCCTGCTCGCCAAAGGCGCATCGATTGCGCTGGTTGATCGCGATGAAGTAGAGCTCGCCAATGCGGCAAAGCAACTGGACAACCGCGAGCGCGTGGCTGTATTTGCCGCCGATGTCACCAACGCTGCTGCCGTACAGACTGCCGTAGACGATGCGGTTGCTCACTTTGGCGGACTGGATGTGGTGATCGCCGGTGCCGGGATCTCGGGTAAGCCTGCTGCGTTCTCATCTTTAAGTGCGACCGACTTTAAACGTGTGATCAACATCAATGTCATCGGGGTCTACCACACCATCCGCGCGGCACTGCCTTATGTGACCGAGCGTCAAGGCTATATCCTGCCGATCGCATCGGTCGCCGCGCTGATACCGACGCCGTTTCTCGTGGCTTACTCGGCCAGCAAGCATGCCGTCGATGGTATGGCGCGCTCCCTGCGTCTGGAGCTTGCGCATACAGGCGTCAGCGTGGGTGTGGCTTACTTTAGCTTTATCGATACCGACATGGTCAAGACAGCCAAAGCCACACCAGTAGGCAGTGCTGCCTTGAGCATCCTGCCCGACTTCCTCAGCAAACCGATTCCGGTTAGCGAAGCTGGCAACGCCATCGTGCGTGGCATCGAAAAACGCGCGCGTTGGGTCTACGCACCAAAATGGGTCCCCGGCCTGATCACGTTGCGCGGTTTGAGCTCACGCTTTGAAGATCTGGCGACCCGCTCGCCCAAATTTGCAGCCCTGCTGCGCGAGCCACCCAAGAAATAACTGCGAATGACATTATACCCCTGTAACGACAACACGGCTTGGCGTTGCAGGGATGATCTTCACGCTGTATCTCTGCTGTAAACACCGCTCGATATCACATGCACGTGCAACTGCGCGACATCATCACAGCTTCAACGACCTTACCCAGATGATTGGCACGCCCATTGCTTGTTTTATCATCAGGAATAGGTGCTATAACGCATGCAGTCTGCTATAAACGACACGACGAATCTATGAATTCGTACATGAATGAAGATGGTAATTAGGGTCAAAATAGGTGTATGTTTCAATCTGCATCAAAGATTGCAATACAATGACATCTCTTAGATGAGATTTTGATCCTACATGCGATATATGAGGTAGCGGCGAGAAATGGCTTTTTTTACCAGCAATGATGGACACCACTATCTGGGACTGAACTGGCGGCGCAATAACCAGCGGACTTCGGGACATTTTATCCCATTGCAGCCGCGCCAGTTTGAACTGTTGTCGCTGGTTTCAAGCCTGCTGTCGATCCTTCTGATGGTTGCTGCGTTTAGCACCGCTGTGATCTTTATGCTCGACTATGGTAGTGACACCCTGTGGGATGTCATTAGTGTCATAGCAGCAATCGCTTTTGCTGCAACATTGATCTGGGTTGCAGCATTTTTTTTATTGAACCGCCAATTTAAAATCACCGCGCTGAAGAATCAGCCCCTCTCCTTTTGCAAAGAACAAACCGTGTCCATGTATCTGCCATTCACATTGATTCTGGGCATTTTCCTGTTAGCACTCGATAAGCTCTTTCCCTCTATTTCAATTTTTTATATGGTCTTTGCTGCTCTCGTACTGGCCGTAAGCAGTACACTCTTCGGCAAACGCAAGCGTCAATAGTTCCTCACATCACGACGGTCATGCTTGCTCTAGACATCAAAAAGGCCCATCGCGGGCCTTTTTTTACTGCAACGATCTTCATCAATGCTTTGCAGGACTCGATGCGCCGATCCCTGTCATCGACCGTACAAACTGGGCATCAAAGCGTGCTTGCTCACGCTGGGCGCGGGCAGACTTGTCCGTTACTGAGAACAGCCCGCAAGAGGCAAAGGACAGCACAATCGAGAACATGGCTGGATTGGTATAAGGGATCGGTGCGGTCTTACCAAAGTGGAAGGTCTCAACCCAGACAGCCTTAGTCAGACAAATCAATGCCACCGATGACACCAAGCCCAGCACCCCACCGATCACCGCCCCGCGCGTAGTCAGTCCACGCCAGAACATCGACAGAAACAGCACCGGAAAATTCGCCGAGGCCGCCACCGCAAAGGCAAGGCCAACCATAAATGCGACATTCTGCTTTTCAAACACCACACCCAGAACCATGGCGAGTAAGGCCTGTACCAGTGTCGCGATCTTGGAGACGCGCATCTCTGAAGCTTCGGTGGTCCGACCCTTGCGAAAAACATTGGCGTAGAGATCATGCGACACCGCCGACGCGCCTGACAGGGTCAGGCCCGCCACCACCGCCAGAATCGTGGCAAAAGCAACAGCCGAAATAAAGCCCAAGAAAAGATCACCACCGACCGCATGCGCGAGATGAATCGCCGCCATATTACCACCGCCAATGAGCTCAAGCTTACCAGTGACCGCCATTTTGGCGACATCCAGATAGCGGGGATTCTGTGCGACAAAGAGAATGGCGCCAAAGCCGATGATGAAGGTCAGCAGGTAAAAATAACCGATGAATCCCGTGGCGACAAACACGGACTTACGTGCTTCTTTGGCATTCCCCACGGTAAAGAAACGCATCAGGATATGCGGTAACCCTGTGGTACCAAACATCAGCGCCATACCGAGCGAGATGGCATCGACCGGATTGGTGATCAGCCCACCGGGACCCATAATGATACTGCCATCGGTGTGATTGGCTTCGCCATAGACCCGTACGGCCTCACTAAACATGCTATCCAAGTTAAAGTGAAAATGTGCCAGTACCATGATCGCCATAAAGGTCGCACCGCCCAGCAGCATGACCGCCTTGATGATCTGCACCCATGTGGTCGCCAGCATACCGCCAAACATGACATAGGCCATCATCAACAAACCGACGATCACCACGGCAACATTGTAATTCAGGCCAAACAGCAGCTTGATCAATTGTCCTGCGCCGACCATCTGGGCGATAAGATAAAACGACACCACGACCAGTGCATTGATCGCGGCCATGGTGCGCACAGGCTTCTGCTCAAGCCGAAACGAGGCCACATCGGCAAAGGTATATTTACCCAAATTACGCAGGCGCTCGGCGATCAGAAACAGTAGGATCGGCCAGCCGACCAGCCAGCCGATCGAATACAGCAGCCCATCATAGCCTTTGGTAAAGACCATGGAGGAGATCCCAAGGAACGACGCCGCCGACATGAAGTCGCCCGCGATCGCAAGACCATTATTAAATCCAGAGATACCTCCCCCTGCGGTATAAAAGTCCGAGGTCGATTGCATACGCCGCGCTGCCCATTTGGTGATAAACAGTGTCAAGCCAACAAAGATGATAAACATGCCAATGGCAGTCCAGTTGGTGGCTTGCTGTACCGTCTGCCCGAGATCTGGCGAAGCCAGTGCAGATACACAAACCGTTCCGGCCGTGGCTGCAAATATGCGCCCCATCACACGACGTAAGGTTTGACTGATCGAGAATGTCATGGTGTCTCTCCTGTCGATGTCGTCTCATCAACCAAAGCCTGCGTCAGTCGATCAAACTCACCATTGGCCCGCCCGACATAGATGCCACAGAGGATAAAGGCAATCACGATCACACTCACCCCCATCGGAATGGCAATCGTGGTGGTGCCACCTGCAAGCGACTGATGCATAAATTGGGGTGCCACAGCAACCAGTGTGATAAAGCCAAAATAAAGCACGATCAATAACACTGACAGCAGGCCACTGAGTCTGCGTTTCTTGTGGACCAGTAACTGGAATTGCGGATGATGCAGGATGGCCTGCACCTGATCATTCTTATCGGATAATGCTTTCATGGGATAACCCTCTTCTTGGTAATGCCAACCATGGCAGTCGTTTCGGCATTCTCATGCCACTCTTATTCAGGATTTGACCATAGCAGGCTTCAAGAGATTTGAAACTTAGACTTTAGTTGAACACCCAAACAGAGATGGACTAGATTAAGCTAGATGAAAATAACAACATGCAGGGAATATCATGAGCCTTCCGATCCCGAGTGGGCTGATCTTGAGCGTGCTGGCGTTGTATATCGCCGTGCTGTTTGCCTGCGCCATCTATGGCGAAAACGTTACCAGTCGTCTCAAGCGCCGCAGTCGCGGGCTAGTTTTTAGTCTAGCGCTGGGAGTGTATTGCTCCTCGTGGACCTTCTATGGTGCGGTCGGTGAAGCCGTGCGGCATGGCATTGCTTTTTTGCCGATTTATCTGGGACCACTGCTTTTTCTTTGGCTCGGTTATGATGTTTGGCAGCGGCTGGGACGAATTCGTAGCCAGTTACCGATCTCATCCATCGCCGACTTTATTGCGGCCCGCTACGGCAAATCAGGGCTATTGGCGGCGCTAGTCACGGTGCTGGCGATTCTGGCGATCCTGCCCTATCTGGCGCTACAGCTTCGGGCCATTACCTTAAGTGCATCTATGCTGCTCGGTGAGCAGAACCCCGCCGTTATGAACCGCGAAGTCCTGCTGCTGACCGCACTGTTGGCTGTCATCGCCATGCTCTACAGTACCCGTCAACTCAGCAACCGCGAGCAGCACAGCGGACTCATGCTGGCAATAGCGCTGGAATCGGTGGTCAAGCTCACCGCTCTAATCATGGTGGCGCTGGTGACACTTGGCATTACACCGGATGCCCCGGCGCATCTGGCAGGAGATATCCAGCAAACCATGGCTCAGATCCAGCAGGAAGGCCTACCAGCATCATTCTGGACGCAGACCATACTGGCCGCCATGGCGATGATCTGCCTGCCGAGGCAATTTCATGTATCCGTGGTAGAGCTACGCGACTCAAGAGATATTCGCACGGCACGACTCTGGTTTGCGGGCTATCTGGTGCTGATGGTGGCAGCGATCCTGCCCATCGCCAGTTGGGCGATGCGAATCCGCGCGAATCTGATGACCAATCCAGATATGGCGGTCTTGCTGTTTCCAATCTTTCACGGTCAGACGTGGCTGGCCCTACTCGCCTTTCTGGGGGGATTCTCTGCTGCAACCGGGATGCTACTGATCGCGACGCTGGCACTGGCCATTATGCTGAGCAACGAGGTACTGCTGCCCGTGTTATGGCGATTCGGCATCCTGCACCAGAACGACAGACAGCTATCCAAGTGGCTTAAGCTCATTCGCTGGCTCAGTATTCTGGTAGTGATGGCGCTGGGCTTTGCGGTCTATTGGCTACTTGCAAGCAGTGATCAGCTCACGGCTCTGGGTCTGTTGGCATTCAGTGCCGTTATCCAGTTTGCGCCGGCTCTGCTGGGTGGTCTTTACTGGCGGGGCGGCAGCCGCCATGGTGTGATGGCAGGGCTACTGATGGGCTTTACCCTCTGGATCTATACGCTGTTTCTCCCTGCGATCCTGCATACGTTGCACAGCACTGGCGCAGATGCATGGCTTCTTCATGGACCCGATGGCTGGTCGTGGTTGCGCCCCGAGGCATTACTGGGGTTTGCCAGTGCCCATCCGCTCAATCACGGGGTGTTCTGGTCACTCGGCAGTAATATCCTGCTCTATATCATGATCTCGCGCTATCGGCCACCCAGCATCGCCGAACAAATCCAGACCGAGCGTTTTTTTTCGTCGTTATCGCCGGATACCGTTTTGCCGATCCCGGAGCATCCACAGCCGCTACCCCCTGAACAATTGAGAGATGCAATACCACAAGGCTCATCTCTCCATCTGCGAATCGGCGATCTAGTCGCCATCGCCAGCCGGATCAATGGTAATGCGGAAACCGACGCTGCTTTTCACCAGTTCGCGGCGCAGCAACAACTCACCTACGACCCCGCTCTCCCCGCCAATAACCGCTGGTGGCATTTCACTGAGCAACTACTCGCCAATATGGTCGGTAGTGCATCGGCACGTACACTCTTGACCACAGCCCTCTCAAGCAACGGCCTCACAGTCGGGCAAGTCGCCCTCATTCTTGATCAGGCTTCGGCATGGCAGCGCTTTAACAAACAGCTCCTGATCACCATGATGGACCATATGGCGCAAGGCGTGAGCGTGGTCAATGCCAATATGCAGCTAGTCGCGTGGAACAAGCGCTATCTGGAGTTGTTTAATTATCCCGAAGCGCTGGTCTATGTCGGCTGCCCTGTCGCTGCCCTGATTCGCTATAACGCGGAGCGCGGTGAATGCGGTCCCGGCGATGTCGAAGAGCATATCCGCAAACGTATCCAGTGGCTGCAGGCCGGTAGTCCGCATGAGTTTGAGCGTCAGCGTGCAGATGGCCGAATCATTGAGATACGCGGACATCCGGTTGCCGGAGGCGGCTTTGTCACGACTTATGCCGATATCACGGCATTTCGCAAAACCGAAGCCATTCTGGAAGCACGCGTTGATGAGCGCACCCAACAACTCCATCAGGCTCTGCAAGAGCAGCAACGTGCCCGCGAGCAGGCCGATCTTGCCAATATGTCCAAGAGCCGTTTTGTAGCTGCGGCCAGTCACGATCTGCTGCAGCCCATGCACGCAGCGCGGCTGTTTGCGGCGGCCCTTGAGCACAGTACCCTGCCGCCATCGGATCAGCAGACCCTGCAGCAGCTAGATCGGTCGCTACATGGTGCTGAAGCCATCCTGAATGCCCTGCTCGACATCGCCAGACTCGACAGCAATACCCTCACTACCAGCATCACGCGCTTTGCACTCAATGATCTATTGCAGGACCTCTATCTACAGTACCAGCCCATCGCCGAGCAGCGCCACCTTGTATTGCACGTGCACCCGACGACACATTGGGTCCGAACCGACCCCTTGCTCCTCAGGCGCATGGTACAGAACCTGCTCAGCAATGCCCTGCGCTATACCGCACATGGGCGCGTGGTGGTCGGCGTGCTGTCCAGCGCGGCCCAGCCGCAACATCTGCGTCTCGGGGTATGGGATACCGGACCTGGCATTGCGCCTGAGCAGCTTCCGACGTTGTTTGGCGAATTTCGGCGCGGCAGCCAGACTTCGCCGTGGGGGGAACAAGGTCTGGGCTTGGGTCTGGCTATCGTGGATCGGATGGCCAAGCTCCTGCATCACTCATTGACCAGTCACTCCGTGGTTGGTCAAGGTGCAAGCTTTATCCTTGAAATTCCGTTGACCGATCCCCCCGCCATTACCGCACATGCCATTACGCCAGCACCACAACACCTGCAACCGCTTCATGTCTTATGCCTCGACAATGAGCGTACGATTCTGGACGGGATGAAAATCCTGCTGGAAAAATGGGGCTGTAACGTCATGCTGGCTACGACACCGGATGAAGCGCGTGCACTGCTGGCACAAGAACACGTCCACGTATTGCTGGTTGATCAGCATCTGGATCAGGCAGAAGAAGGTCTGGATTTCCTGCAGCACCTGCCCAAGCCGCTACCCGCCGCACTCATCACCGCCGACAGCGATCCGGACTTACCACTACGTGTCAAAGCCGCAGGTGTGATTCTACTGCGTAAGCCCCTGAAACCCGCAGCATTGCGTGCTTTCCTTGCGACCATCAAAACGAATTAAAACAGCCCAGATGACTCAAAAAAAACAACGCACCGTCTTAGACTACACGAGGCTCTTCCAGATTAAGGCTACTGATCGCCAGTACGGCCTGAGTTCGGTTCTGCACATCGAGTTTACGAAAGATCGCGGTCACATGCGCCTTGATCGTCGCTTCGGACACATCCAGCATATAGGCGATCTGTTTATTGAGTAGCCCCTCCGCCATCATCAGCAGGACACGGAACTGCTGCGGCGTCAGAGACTGTAGTCGCGCAGCCAGATTCATCTCATCATGCGCACGCGAGTCCTGCTGCATGGCCGGGATATTGAGCGGAAGCCAGGGATTGCCCTCGAGCACCTCACTCAAGGCCTGACCAATCTGGGCCGGAGAGGCTGACTTGGGAATATAAGCCATCGCACCATGTGCCAGCGCCCGCTGCATCACCGATACCTCCTCATGCGCCGAGACCACGATGACAGGCAGCGCCGGATACTGTGCACGCACATGCACCAGTGCCGAGAAGCCCACCGCCCCCGGCAGATGCAAGTCCAAGAGCAGGAGATCCTGCTCCAAGCCCGTCTCAAGCGTGGTATACAGCTCTGCGACCGACGCTGTCTCGGTAATGACAGCATCGGGTAAATGGTACTGCACCGCATGAATCAGGGCATGCCGAAACAGCGGATGATCATCAACGATGAGTATGTTCATAGGCATTCGCCCGTAACGATGCAATCAAATGATCGACGACTGCGGGATCTGCCAGTGTCGACGTATCTCCCAGCGAGTCTAGCTCATTGGCGGCTATCTTGCGCAGGATCCGTCGCATGATCTTGCCGGAGCGGGTTTTGGGTAGCGACGGTGCCCAGTGGATCTGATCGGGACTGGCGATCGGACCGATTTCCTTACGCACCCAGTCGCGCAGTTTTCCCCGCAGCTCCGGACTCGGCTCAATCCCCACTTGCAGGGTGACAAAAGCACAGATCCCCTGCCCCTTGATCTCATGCGGCATACCGACCACCGCAGCCTCTGCCACGGTATCATGCGCCACCAGCGCACTTTCGACCTCAGCGGTGCCCAGACGATGCCCCGAGACATTCAGCACATCATCCACCCGACCCGTAATCCAGTAGTCGCCATCGACATCACGCCGCGCCCCGTCACCGGTGAAATACATGCCGGGAAAGGTCGAAAAATACGTCTCGATAAAGCGAGCATGATCGCCATAAACCGTGCGCATCTGCCCCGGCCATGAGTCGAGGATCACGAGATTGCCTTCTGTCGCGCCCGTTAGCAGTTGCCCCTCACCATCGACCAGCGCAGGTTGCACACCATAGTATGGCTGACTGGCTGCACCGGGTTTTAGGGTTGCTTGTGCACCGGGCATCGGTGCGATCAGCACGCCACCCGTCTCGGTCTGCCACCACGTATCGACGATCGGACAGCGCCCCTGTCCCACCACCTCGTGGTACCAAGCCCATGCCTCAGGATTAATCGGCTCACCGACCGAGCCCAAGAGGCGCAGCGTGCTGCGATCACTCTGCCGTACATAGGCATCACCCTCGCGCATCATGGCGCGAATCGCAGTCGGAGCGGTATAGAGGATGGTCACATGATGCTTGTCCACGATCTGACCGATGCGCGCCCACGTCGGATACTGCGGTACGCCCTCAAACATCAGCGTCGTTGTACCATTCACCAGCGGGGCATAGAGCAGATAGCTGTGTCCGGTGATCCAGCCCACATCCGCCGTACACCAATAGACATCGTTATCCTTCAGATCAAACAGATCGCGAAACGAACTCGCCACATGCACGAGGTATCCGCCAGTCGTATGCAGCACGCCTTTCGGCTTACCGGTAGATCCAGAGGTATACAGAATAAATAAAGGATCTTCCGCCGCCATCACCTCCGGCTCCGACAGCTCACTCACCTCCATGATCAGCCGATGGTACCAATGATCACGCCCCTCCTGCATCACGATGGGATGACCCGTGTGATGGACCACAATCACACTCTTCACCTGCTCGGTGCCTGCTTGAGCGAGTGCGGCATCCACGTTGGTCTTGAGCGGGACTGCTTTGCCACCACGCAGTCCTTCATCAGCAGTCACGACGACCGTGGACTGACTGTCCTCAATCCGGCTTGCGAGCGAATCCGGCGAGAAACCACCAAAGACCACACAATGCACTGCACCGATCCGCGTGCAGGCCAGCATCGCTACCGCAGCCTCAGGAATCATCGGCATATAGATCGTCACGCGGTCGCCTTTTTTGACGCCTTGCTTTTTGAGCACATTGGCGAAACGGCAGACTTCCTGATGCAGTTCGCGAAAGGAGATGATGCGGTGCTGCGACGGATGGTCGCCCTCCCAGATGATCGCAGGCTTATCCGGATGTGTCTTTAGATGCCGGTCCAGACAATTGGTCGAAACATTCAACTGTCCATCAGCAAACCAGCGAATACGAAAATCTTCCTTTTGAAACGACACATCTTTAATTTCAGTAAATGACCTGATCCAGTCGATCACCTGCGCCTGTTCTGCCCAGAATGCGTCAGGATTTTGCAATGATCGCTGGTATTTTTCGACATAAAGATCGGGCGTCGTCGACGCCTGACTCAAAAATGCATTAGACAATGTATAACCGACATTCGACATGATTTACTTCCTTGCTCAAAAGGGCATTCTTGTTATGGATGAAATAGCTCAGAAGTGCATCATGCAGCGATGCAGAATGATCAGCAATTATGCTTTGGTCGTAGATGTCAGCAGATCAATCGATCCATGTCCGCACACGATCTGATCAGCCCAGATGACGACTGGACTGTGATTTATATGATGTGCCGTTCGTTAGGATCTAGGCATCACTGAGATCATCGTAAGCACGGATGTCTGGACATGGCTTTTGATCTTGCTAGATGGCGGGCTTTGTTCTTTTTTAGCTCGCAAATCGCTCTGCTAAATAGCCCAGACGATCCTGCGAGAAACGCTGACGGATCACCGGGCTATGCTGAATCAGGTGAGAAACAGCATTAAAACTGAGAAAATAGCTCCCCTCTTTCGGTCTGCATTTATGGTACGGGATAAAGCTGGTGTCAAGATCAGGATCAACCATGAATTGATCGTCAGGCTGAGGTCTTACAGACAGGTTAAGATTGAGACAAGCAAGCGTGCAGAAATCATAGACTTGACTCAGGTCCCTTAGATTTAATTGTGAAAGCTTGCATTGGCTCAGGAGCAGCATCCTGTTATAGAGCGACTCGATACACAGATCCGCACTCGTCATCAGACCAATCGAATTGACCTTAAAGTAGTGCTGCTCTTGGGTACGGGCCATATGATACAACTGATGCACTTTGCACCAGAATTTATCACCGATTGGAATCCGCCAGCGTTGTGACTCATAGTAAATGTAAGTCATGAGTTCGAGTGCTCGATGGATCGGATAGCCCAGATAAGGACCGACCACCTGAAGCGTTGGTCGACTCGAAAAAAAGCCGATCTGATATACGGGGATAATCGCATTCTGAATGATCTCCATATAGACATCGACCGCATGCCGACAAAGCTGGATCATATGGTGCCGCGTAAACGGTTCCTTTAGAAAACCCAAACTGATATGGCTCAGCCGATGCTTGATCTGTATGAGACTGGATAGGAAGATTTCCATCAGATGATAGCGTTGCTGCTCTGAGAGTTGCAGATCAACCAACTCCCTGAGACATTGGTCCAGACGGCTCATGCGTTCAGGTAGATCTTTGTCTTCTTCATCATATAGCCATGCGTAAACATGATCGATATCAGATGAGCCGATCAGGGTAAATGCACCGTATGGAATCGTGTACAGATTTTTGCTGATATGCAGTATGGCGTTCATTTGCTAATTCTGGTGCGAGCATTGAGATAAGTTGGTATTACTGATTGAGTCGCTCAAGCCAAACAAATTTTTAAAATAATTAAATTATTGATATTATTGAATACAGGCATCTCAGCAAGCCTGAAAATCTTGTTATACTTAGAATATGAACCACAATCAGAGTGTGACTTGCATCACAGTATACTAGACTCAACTGTGCAAATAAATACCCTGATCAGATGAAAATCCGATCAAATTTTCCAATCGACTCAGCACAAGCGTCAGGCCGCCAGCTAGCCTGATCCAGTCAGCATAGCCCAGCTTTAAAGATCAGCATAGATCGACCATTCATGCATCGCGATAGCACTTTGGTATGCCTACGGACTGACCAGCGTTACAACACAAAGCGTTGGGCAAGGTCGCTTAACAGAAGAAGCGATAGTCGTGCTCAAGACAAGTCCGAAAGCAGTGTACTTGATGAGACAAGTCTAAAGATGACCACGATCTAACGCTCAATAGCACATTGATGTCTTGATATCGCTTCGCCATCACTTATGCTGCGAGATCATTCTACTTTTGACTTCAATGATCTCTCAAGTGGATTACGATTGATGTGCGCTCCAAAAAGGGCTCTCTCGCCAACGAGACTCTGCGCGGTAAAGATGAGCACGACGCATTGCGTATGACCGGTAAATTTGGCCCATTTCCTTGGAATATAGGTCCGAGGCATCCTGTGCACGCGCCCATGACCAGATCACTTCAGCGGCCTTCATTCCCGTATATAGTGCGTGAAAGAGCCCTTGCCCGGCTAAAGGATCAAAAGCAATCGACGCATCACCACAGGCAATCCACCCCTCTCCTACAGGCTGATCAAGCCAAATGCTACGTATGTCATGTGCATGAATCCGGTCAGCAAATGTGATTTCACCCAATAATTCAGACAGACAGCCCATGCCATCCATGGCCTCACCCCAATGATCTGAAGAAGCCTGCAATCCCACCGCGATAGTCGGGATTGTGTGATAACCCAGCACCCACTGACCCTTGGTGATTTGACCGGTATACGCCCAGCCATGCTGACCGGCGACGATAATAGTTCGATTTAAATCAGGATTAAGTTCAGGTTGGCATGACCGATACAGCGCAACCAATGGCACGCCACGGCTGCGCTTTGCGCCCAAGAGACGCACGAGCTTGGCACTGCGGCCCGTGGCATCGACCACCCAGCGCGCATGTGCATAATATCCATCATCAAACCCAAGACTCCACGAGCGCCCTTGCCGAGACAGGGTGGATACATATGCGTTATGTGTCTGTGTCCCCGCTGCAATCGCTTCATCTTTTAACCATTGATCAAAAGCGGTTCGCTCAATCCTCAGACCTAAACCATAAGGATCGCTCAAGGCATCGGATGTCACGATTTTCTCGGTGCCCCATGCAGTCAATGCACCACCCACGCGACTTGGCGCCCAAGAGGCTTCACTCAAGGCATGTCGCAGATCGAGATTGGTCATGTCTAACCCTAACTTGCGGAGCAGTCTGATCGCAGCCCCAGGCAAGGTTTCGCCAAATTTGAGGATGCGCGGGTTTGGCTTTCCGACCATCAGCACCGATAGTCCAGCCGCAGCTAACTGCCGAGAGGCCATTGCTGCAGCAGGACCGTTACCAGCGACACAAACATCAATCATATTGATATTCATATCAACGTTTTTGTAGGCGAACAGCGCGGAATGCGAGCAACTGTTCGTGACTGCTCCAGCCTGCGGTTTCCAGACTCGTTAATGGACGATCAATGCTCTCCAGCAAAGCGACTGCCTGCTCTGCACTGGTCTTCAACTGTCCTGCAATCAGCGTCTCCACATAAATCAACTCGGGAATATCCGGATCGTTTTTGACTCCGGGTCGGACCTCGATGATCCCGAGTTGATTGAAATGAGCAATCATACGCATCATGACTTCGGCGACATTGGCATCCTTGATAGCCCGCAACCAGTTCCGCCGCTGGTTGTATGCCGCAATCCGCTCTTCACGCGGTAAACTGAGATCAATCACTCGTCGATAATCATCTTCAGTCAGTACCTGATTCGGCACGCGGGCAGCCCAGAACGTCGGCAGATAAGGATCAAACTCCGGATCATAACCCGAGCGACAGAATGCCGTGTCACCCTGCCATGGTATCGCCATCCAGCGCGTGATATCACCCGGTCCTTGCGCATATAGTGGGCCATCGACTTGCATGACCTTGATCGGCGTCAAGGTGGATCCATAGTCGGGCTCTGGTTCCGCCGCCGAACGCGGACGAATGCGAAACGGAGCGTCATACATACTGGCATGCCGCATCGGCCACGTCATTTCACATCCAGGGTGAAACGTGTCTGCCAGACAATAATGCAGCGCAGCCTTATCGAGCATATGCGGCTGCTCCTGTAACGGCACTGCGTCAATGCTGGCAGGAACGCTGTGATTTTCCGACCAATCCGCGATGAACTTGCCTTCAACCCAGCGACGCAGTAGGCCTTCCTGCAGTGTCGTCATGGTCAGCATATTGCCGGTTCCATTTTCAGGAAAGCTGCCAAAGGCATCCCCATAGATCCACGGCCAGATATGAGGCCATGCCACCGGCTCAGCCACGCTCGGTTGAGTCGGTCTAAAGCTATGAAAGATCGCACGACGTAATTCACGATACGGATCAGCCTGACTGGCCTGCTGGGGCCGATAAGAAAGCTTTGCCAGCAAGTGCGAATCAGTGAAGTCCATCGGACATCCCTTACCGAAGTAGGCCGCAAATCCTTTATTCACCCACTGCAAACCACCCAGACGATTCAATAACGGCAGAATGTCATCGTTAAAAGAGGGCGTCTCAGGCATCGTCAACCAGCCCGAACGGACATAGACATCCGACATGAGGTCATACATCGTACGCCAACTGACGACATCTGGCGCATAGTTGGGTGGGGCCACGACAACCCATGCAGGATCTACCGGTATCGGCACACCATTAATCGAAACTGTAGCTGTGACAGGCCCGTCCGATGTATCGTCATACCAATCATCGGCATTGTTAAAGCTGGGTGGATTATGAGGGTCATAGACAGGGGCACCTGTCGGCGAATCTGACTTCCCATGTCCCCCGAGAAAGAGCAATCGGCCAGCGGCATCCGTCTGGATCTCGCCTAGCGGAACAATAACGGCATGCTCTGCATCCGCCTGAAAGGTTCCGGTATCAAACCGATACTGCGCGCCTGCGGTATTGCGTCCAGAGATGCTGCGCGATCCGGGATCAATCGCAAGCTTGGATCGATCTTTCACCTGTGGATTGCGCAGGGTGAACGCATTATCCGAGGCATTCACGGCCTCTGGGATATCGAGGGCATATTGAAATTGATACCACTGGGCCTTACGATTGACGACATGAACAGTCCAGACCATATCTGCATTGTCCGGATTTAATTCGCGTACCACCTTGCCTGCCGCATTATAGCCATACAGCCGGAAGCGGGCCGCTTGACGCTTAATCGCCCCAGTCTGATCCCGGTAGCCATCAACCTGCAGCGACGGATCTGCCGGGGCATCCACCACCTCAGGCCCAATAAAATACTCATGCTCGCTATCGCCCACACGTGCAATGCCGATGGCAGGGTGAATCGCAGCTCGCACGATGACCGTATCCATCGCAGCCGCAGATGACAGGACCGGACGAGGCGTATCTGGCTCACCCAATGGCACGCCGTTCACATTCCGCCGTAACTCGGCCGATGCGGCATAAACGACCTTGCGCGCCTCTGCAATTGAGCCTACAGGGGCATGCTCAGCCGTCACACGCCAAATATTCATGGCCAGATTGTCCCCATAGGCGGCCTGCCCACGGTCAGCAATATCCTGTGCCGGGATCACCAGATCAGCGACATGGATCGGCGGGCTCAGGTCTTCAGGCCAGACCACTGTTGCCTGATCTAACGGCATCACCTCAGGCACCGTGCGCAATTGAACCATAAAGCGGAAACGGGCTTCTCCGGCGTTGAGTCTTTTTAACAAATCTGCCGCAAGATAGGTCGGGTCTGTCGGTGCCTCTTGCGGAGGATCTTCGACCAAAACGGGCTCAAGCTTATATTTCACATAAGCATCATCTCCAAACCGGAATGGCAAACCACTCCAGTAAGGCGATGTCAATACACTCGCCACCGGCTTACTCATCGCATCCAGTAATTGGGCGGTCTTGGGATGGGCATTGAGATAAGGCTGGTAATCGCCATTGACGACACCGGCTTTGGTGAACTCACACATGTCAGCTGCGGTATCAACAAAAAATACGTCGAAGTTTTGCAGAATAATATCAAACGTATCGGCATCGGGGTTTCCCAGCAGTTTGGGGCCCGCGACATCAAACAGCTTGATACTCAGTCCTAAAGTCGATTTAAAATCGGTGCTGGTCGGTGTAGTATCCGATGAGAATCGGACCCAACTGCTAAAGCTTTTGCCTGGATCGGCAAAAAGACCGACCCGTAATGACTCAGGAATATCGGAACGAATTACAAAGTGGGCTGCAGCAACGCCATGTGGTTTAAGAAATACAGGACGTGATGCCGGACATTGCCCCTTGGCAATGCGACCGGCTTGGACCATGTCCACAAACATGGTTTTGAGTGACTGAATAGGATCGGTAGAGCAATCCACACACGTATTTTGTTCTACAGCACCTGACCTTAAATGTTCCACGCGCCTCTCCCTAAAAAGATTATTTTTTCCATACAACACTTGAACTTAAAGCGATTCCAGCGCCTCTCGCCCGAACAAACTTATAGCATAAACGAGAACCAATTCACTACTTTATGAACTAATAAAATGAATATTTTTTGCACACCCTTATCATCTGGACAGTAATCTCTATTTAAGGATTCAGTGCCTCGTTTAATCCCTGTGTCATTGACATGTAGGCATCCGTACGGCCCTCTCATGCTGACTCACATGGATGGTCGAATTTGGCAGAGCAGATGAATGCAGACGCATAAACGCTTGTCTTCTGTGCGTTGCTGAATACTTAAAACAGGGTATGGATCTCTATGCTCGTGATGACGAACTCAAGGTCTGTACGACACATGGCTGGCGCTATCACCGGCAAACATAATGATGGCGGACAGGATAGAAAGCGCATTGCGCGCCAAGATCAAGGATGCGCATCCTGACAATGGTCAGGATGCGTCAAGTGATACTGAATGAGAAAACATCCGCATTAAATCATGCAAAAGAGATGGTGACTGATCATCAGGCTTTAAGAGGGGCAATCCCATCATGCAGACTCTGATGACAATGCATCGCGCCCGTCATTGATGCTGAGTGACAGCCCCAACCAATCACGTAGCTCCGCATACACACTGGCATGATCCAGAATACCAATGTGATGGATGTCTTTGAGCAAGACGCGTTTAATCATCGGTGCGGTGAGTACATCGCCCTGATCATGTTGGGCAAGCGCACTGGATACGGGTACAAGGCCATCACCGATCCAGTTTTCGGTATGCGCGTCACTCCAGGCCGTTGCCAAGAGCAGATGGTTCACCTCGGGAAAAAGTGCCGGCATGCACTGATCGGCTGTAATGTGGGCCACACGCAGATCCCGAATACCCATACTACGGATATTGCCCAAACGCATAAAGGGGCGGGTATAGGGCGTGATGCCCAGAATATTATTGAGTTGGTTGCCCACAACCTCCAATGGCGCACCCAGATGCGGTGACCCGAGATACGCGGCATGGCTCAGACGCTTGATCCAGCCCTGTTCTAGTGCAATCGCCGCATGGCAGGCACTGCGGATCAGGAGACCACCCATACTGTGGCCGATCAACCATAGAGGCGTGCCGCTGTCGCTCGAGTGTTGTGCAAGCAAATGAGATAGATCAACGCCATTGGCGTAGATGGCACGACCGGTGTTATAGCGCAGCCATGCGACGTGAAAGCCTGCGGCAGTTAGCTCCTCAACAAAACGCAGATGATTGGCCGATTGTTGCCACTCTAAGTCGTTATGACACAATCCATGCACAAACAGCACATGGCCGGCGGCAGTAGACTGTGCCCATGTTGCAGGATCAAGCAACACCCCATTGCTGCTGCGCAGGGACATGGAGAGTGCCAGTGGGCTAGACCAAGACTCCAGTTTGTCACCACAAATACCATTTAAAGCCGCGTGGCTACGCACTGCCGTCAATTCATTAAACTCGGTTTGCCTAGATATGAGTATCTGGCTGAAACGCGCCAGCAATCCAAAGCTCCCCGCCACCATGCGATAAGCGAATGGCGCACGGCGCGCCTCGGCCCGGTGGGTCAGATTCAGGGGCGCTGGCATGTCGGTAATGGTGCTATGCACTTCAGCCACCAAGTCAGTGAGCTCCTGTGCACTGCGCAAGGCGAGATGCAATATGGCTCCCACTGTATGCATGGTGCTTGCTGATGGTGATGCGGTGTTATCGATGACTGCAGGTGGCATAGGCATGAAGATCGACTCAGCTTTAGTGAACACTTGTACACTAATTTAGAGGGCGATCCGCCAGTTGTCAATCGAAATTCCCTTTTTAAAGCCTGCAAGCCGCCTACAAAAAGAGCCCCAATAAACGGGAGATAAATCACTTCTTGAAAACAAGATCGATTTTATGTTTGATCTTGATCAGACTCATCAATAGGAATCGATGCGACAACATTGCAGGACTTTAGCCAGTTGATGGACTATCTCAAGGAGGATAAAGTACATCGAGATCAGGTACAGGCGAAAGTACTGGTAGACGCAGCAGCGAGTCAGCAGAACATTCGCGCACAGCAAGTAGCCTATCAGTAGCGTCTACAAAACTTTCAGCAGAATTTACATCGGGGGACACCGTGTATATCGCCAATCGGACGACCGCTGAATACCCAACCCGGCTACTGATTTTGCAGTTGGATGGCAATATAGTGCTGGTACAGGATAGTTATAGCCAGCGCTGGGTGGATCGGCAGTTGATCAGGCCCGTAGGTGCATTGCATTGATGGGCATGATGATTTAAAAGAAAATGTATCAAGAGCAATCATTGGGGGCTACGGATGTAGCCCCCAAACAATTCACGAATGAAAATAAATAGTCGCACCGGCCATCTGGTCCCTGCGATGGCCCGAGCTATAACAGATAGGCCGCGCTAAAGACATTTTATACATATGTACGCCTATATAACCCTGGTGTTACCCCTGTCCACTTCTTAAATGCACGGTGAAAAGTGCTGGTTTCGCTAAATCCTACGCCTAAAGAAACCTCCTCCAAGCTCATGTCAGCCATGCACAACAAATGAATCGCTGTATCTCGACGCAATTCGTCTTTTATGGCTTGAAAGCTCTTCTTTTCTGCACACAGTCGTCTTCGCATCGTTTGCGGTGAGAGATACAGTTGCTTCGCAACTTCATTTAATGTGGGCATTTCTGTATCGATATTCGCCATAAGCAACTCACGGATGCGGGAAGTCAATAAACTATTGCCCTTAGGCTTTATTAGTAATTGTGCAGGCGAAGCTTTTAAAAACTCTTCCAGCGTTTCCTCGGTCTGCTTAATAGGCAATGTGAGATAATCTGCAGCAAAACTCACTTCGGTATACTGATTATCAAAAATCATTGATGTTGCAGAAAATAATGACCCATATTCACATTCATGCTTGGGCCTTGGATAACTAAACTTTATCCGCTCTAACGGAATATTTCGCCCAATTAACCAGCTTGCTAGACCATGCCAAATAATCAGCAGACTTTCAATCATGAAATGCTCAGGATCTAAATCCTGTGGGATGTGTAAACGTATTCTGGCCTCATGTACGTCGCGACTTATGCTCATTGACCAGTCCGAACCAAAAAGACTATAAAACTGTTGGCTGCGTTCAAGTGCTTTACCCAAATTTTTCGCATTAATAATGAGTTGGCACATAGTTGCAAAAGTGCCTAATTGTCTTGGCTTCGTGTCAAAGCCGAGATGTTCATCTTGTGTCGCAAGCCACATGGTTTGTGCAAACCGAGTATATTGCTCAGGTGTAATACGAGCGTTGGGATGTAAAAGAAGAGTTGGATTAATTCCAGCGTGGCTTACGAGACTTTCGACATCCATATTAAGACGCTTTGCTCCGTGTAATGCAGCATTCACAAAATGAATTGAAATGGTATCGCTATTCATAAAAACCCTTCTCAATTAATCAATTGCATGTATTGATAAGCGGCATGTTTAGTAGGGCATATCATTAAAATGTTGCTGTCGTGGATATTGCAGTTCTCATGCAATGCGCTTTGGCGACATTCCCAAGCCTTACCAACCCTGATACTTAGCAAAATTTTAGTCCCCCATAGCAGTTAGTTACCGGTATTTGCTGAATGTTTATAGAAGATAGGGTAACACCCGCTGTGAGCGCCGCAACTGCATTTAAAATCGTCAACGGAACTGCTGCTGTTTGAGTAAAAGACGTCGCCGAACCAACAACTCCTTGTGGGACAGATAACCACCATCCTGGCTGAGCTTCTAATTGTGCTATCGTAATTGGATTGCCATTAGAGTTATAACCCGTACTTGCCACAGTACCATTTCCGTTCAAAGTCTGCGTAGTAGTTGGAAAGCTGGATACTCCCGTAGAGCCAATCTGAGGCCACAAAATTGCTTGGCTGTTCAACGATAGTAATAGTCCAGCAGTTTTAGTACTACTGATATTTAAATTATGCAGATCTATAAGATTCTCATTGACTGTGCCATAAGCTGTAAAATCATTGAGATTTAAACAAATAATTAGACAAGCGCTTAGTTGGGGAGCTATCAACGTAATTTGTCCCAAAGTTGCACCTGTCAAACGAGTACCAGAGACATACTGATAATAAGTTCCTGTCGAAACATTGCCTGTTGGCTCTTGAGTTACGAGATTAGAAGAAGTATTTGGCTGAGTAGGTGTAACCTTTATATATGCATTTCCAGTAGCTAGACCATCACTTAAATTAAGAGGAATCTGCACATTTTGAACCACTCCTTCAAAAGCACCACTGATAGTATTGATTCCTGTTTCTCCACCTTGTGTTCCACCTGGCGTTCCAGGTTGACTAGGCGTAGGATTTTGCCCAACAGATAACAGTGCCGATACACTCTGGGCGCCTAATCCGATTCCAACAACTTGACGTGTGGACAACGAAGTTGGATTTTTAATTGCTAACTGGATAAATGGATTACCGAGAGTTGCATCTGAATCGGCATAGTTTCCGCTGGAATCTGGATTGACTCCCGTTAAGCGGACTTGGGACAAATCAATATCACACGCTCCTGCCCCATTTATACCGCCACAGCCCAATTGCAGATGCTCGATATTAGCGTTCAAACTCACAGTACCATTCACACCCAACGTAAAGAATCCAAGTCCACTTACGTTACCTGTCGCATTAGGGTCGATATAGCTGGTATAAAATGCGGCTTGCCCACTGACTTGCCTCATTGCATTATCATCCAGAGTATCCATCGCATATCCAGCCATAGACTTTGTCAGTATGAATACGGATAAAATAACCATCGCAATCTTGCTAGCAATTTCCTGGAACATTTTATGTATCCTCGCAGTCTGTTTTATCAACATAATCCTTATGTTGCTATTATTTAACGACTTATATAGGCTCTAAACTAAGTCGTTGCGGTGTCTCTCACTTGCTTGGGTAATGCTGAATCCACATTCAAATATGTTTACGTACTCGAATTAAGCAAATACTTTTTGATTAGTGCATGCATGGCCTTATTGAAAGGCGGCAGAATAAAGTGCAAGGTGTAAAGCCGTGATTTGATCAACACCCCCTTGGTATTCGACATGCTCTTGAAACCTTCATGCCCGTGATAACGGCCCATCCCAGCCGAACCAACCCCACCAAAGGGCAGATCATCAATGGCAACATGTGTCACGACGTCATTGACCGTCACTCCTCCCGAATGAGTGTTCTCGATCACATAGTCAGCACGGGTCGTGGAGTTGTCGAAATAATAAAGTGCCAGTGGGCGAGCTCGACTGTTAATCAACTTGAGTAGCTCATCAAGATCGTCGTATTCCAGAATCGGCAAGACTGGACCAAAAATCTCATGCCTCATTAAGAGCATGTCCAACTTCAACCCAGTGACAAGCGTGACTGGCATCTTGCGTGTATTGACGAAAGTCTCATTGGCTGGATTGATTTCAATGATTTGAGCGCCTTTGGCGCGAGCATCGTCGAGATAGCTTTGTATACGCTGGTACTGTTTGTCATTGATTACAGTGCTATAGTCTGGATTTTTCAGCAGACTGGGATACATCTTTGCGATACGCATGCTGAATTCTTGGACAAATTCTTTGGTCTTGCCTCGTGGTAAATAAAGGTGATCAGGTGCGATACAGCTCTGACCTGCGTTCAAACATTTGCCAAAAGCAATTCGCTCTGCAGCATCGCCCATTGAATAGGATTTGTGTACGATCGTCGGGGACTTACCCCCGAGTTCCAGCAATAATGGAGTCAGGTTTTTACTGGCCTCTGCCATGACAATACGACCGACTTCCGTCGAGCCTGTGAAAGTCAGTTGATCAAAGGAAAGCGAAGGAAATATTGCTGATATTTCGCCACTCCCCGTAAACACCGCCACATGATCCTCGGCGAAGGTTTCGGCAATCATTTTCTGAAACAAGTTTGACAAGCGCGGGGTAACTCCCGACATTTTGATCATGACGCGATTCCCCGCCGCCAATGCATACATGAGTGGCCCCACAGCCAGAAAGACTGGATAATTCCAAGGCACAATAACCCCCACCACACCGAGTGGTTGGTAGACCACTTTGGCTTTGGCTGGCATATTCAAGGCTGAAACATGACGATGTTCTGGTTTCATCCAGTCGCAGACATGCTTTCGGCAATACTTCAACCCTTCCAAACTGAAGAGTATCTCTGTAAACTTGAATTCATCTGTAGAGCGATGGCCATAGTCGGCACTGATGGCTGCAGCGAGTTCATCTTGATAGCGGATCAACGCATGCTTTAGTGCATCCAGATGCGCAATACGCTCTACAGCTGATGGGTTGCTGTGACGTTTGAAGGCCAGCTTCTGTGCCCCAAAAACCTTCTTGAGTTGGGTAATTTCCGGGTTCAGCTCTTGCAATAACGTAATGTTCGCGGCCATGATATCTCTCCTCAGAAGCCATACCGAAGCAGGCCCAAAATCGTTAAGAGTTGCGTCAACCACCTGATTGCAGAAAAAAGAACTCTCTATCCCCGCGTTCTAGAAGATCGCAGTGGTATATCTTTCTCGTAAGGTCGATCAGGTCGATCAGGTCGATCAGGTCGATCAGGTCGATCAGGTCGAGTAAATCACTCCCAGATGACCGTCTGCTTCTGTTGGCGCCAGATTTCAGCCTTTGGTAAAAAGTGATCTTCAACCACGGATCGACGTACTTTCAGTGTGGGTGTAAGGAAACCATTTTCTGTCGTCCAGACTTCTTTCAACACAACCAGATAATCCAGTTGTTCATGCTTTTCTAACTCTTGATTCACGGTTTTAAGCAGCTGCTTCAGCGATGTCGTGAGAGTAGCGCGTGTCACCACTCCTTGATTCAGCTCATACCGCACCTTATCGCCAAGAATAACCAGCGCAAAAGGCTGTGGATTTTCTGGCCCAGTCACGCATGCGATTTCGATCTGCGGGTGATTGCCTAATAATTGCTCAATAGGTACTGGTGCGACATATTTTCCTTTGCTGGTCTTGAATATTTCCTTAACCCGACCGGTAATGCGTAAGCGTCCTTTGCGATCAATCTCACCACGGTCACCCGTATGGAAATAGCCATCTGCAGTTATCTCTTCTGCAGTTTTCTGTGGATCCTTGTAATAGCCCATCATTTGTCCTGGACTACGCACCAAAATTTCACCTTCGGGTGAGAGTCGACATTTCACACCGGGTACGGTCGAACCCACATAACCAATGCGGACTTCTCCTGGGCGGCTGGCATGTGAGGTGCCGAAATTTTCGGACATGCCATAACAGTCGAGTAACTCAAGACCTAGGCGGCGATACCATTGGATGATGTCGGCGGGCAAGGGTGCCGACCCAGTGACAGCAGCACGAACCGCATCCATTCCTAATTCCTTGAGAATGCGACGTTTGAGGAGACGCGAGAGTACCGGCGTCGCAAACAGAATGCGCTGGAGACGCAGTGGGAAGGTTTCCTGTATCCCGAGATAAAATTTAGTCCACAGGCGTGGTACAGATAAAAAAACCGTCGGTCTGGCCCGCTTAAGATCGGCCAAAAAAGTCTCTAAACCCTGACTAAAATATACAGGGATGCCAAAATACAGTGACGTCGCTTCTACCGCTGCACGTTCAGCGACATGAGCCAGAGGGAGGTAGGACAACATGCGATCACGACTATTCAGTTTATAGAGTTGTTCGAATGAGTGGCAAACCGCGATCATACTGCCAAAGCTGTGCATCACGCCTTTGGGACGACCTGTACTGCCAGAGGTATACACGATCGTGGCAAGTTGATTCATCTTTGGAAATACAATTCGACCTAAAGGGATTTGTGTCCGCATAATGCTATTCCATTGCGGAATATTCATACTCGGCGATAGCGGCAGGCCGACCATGGGCAACTTTGTGGGCAATTTGTCCTTGATCTGATTCCAGCTATCATTGATCCCATCTAACTTGCCGAGAATCATCAATTTTATTTCGCTATGCTTAATAATGTAATTTGCAGTCTCTGCATTAAGGGTCGGATACAACGGTACGGTGACATAACCTGCCAACCAGATGCCCATATCGGCCAGAATCCAGTGTGCGCTATTGCGACCGAGCAATCCGATGGCACTGCCCTTCGGCAGATTCTGTGCCTGTAGCCAGGCCGCAAAACATCGCGCCTGATGCCAAGCCTCACCCCATGTGATTGTGATCACTGAGCCATCTGGCATCGGCTGGGTCATATAAATGCGATTGGGTATACGCTGTGCCCAATGCTGAAGTCGATGCACCAATGTTTCTTCTTTTACGGCAACATGCATATTCATACTCATCCCTTCTGCTACTCTTTTAAGCACTGGTTCGCATTTTCAACAGCTCTAGAATGCGGTCGTTTTCCGCGCCCAAATCAGGTGCCGGCCCCACTTGAGCATGTCCGCCACTAAAACGAATCGGCAAATCGTAGGCTGGCTTCCCATCATCATCTACAACCATGCCACGCGCCCTAACCTGTTCATTTTGCAAAGCTTCAGAGGGATCCAGTACAGCGGTGACGCAAGTGTCGAGCGCAGCCATTCTGGCTTCCCAATAATCACGGGGCTGGGTCAGAAAAAGCGCCGTTAAGGCCTCAAGCAATGGCTCGCCTGCTTTGCCAGGCGCTGGAGAGAGTTGCAGGATGTCAGGTCGCTCAGCGGCCTTGCATATCTCTACAAAAAACTTATATTCCACTGCACCCACGGCAATGTAACGGTCATCAGAACAGCGATAAATGCGGTAATTCGGTAGAGTGCCTGTCAGCAGGTCGCTACCGCGCTCAACATGCGAGCCCATCATACGTTGCGTAGCCAGAGTCATGACTTGTAGGGCTAAGGTTCCGTCCATCATGCTGACATCGACATAGCTGCCGATGCCTGAGCTACGGGCACCCAACAAAGCGCCGAGTATGCCAACAGCACACGTCAATGCACCACCCGCAAGGTCAGCCACTTGAAACCCGCCCGATGCAGGGTCCCCATTAGCCACACCTGTCTGATGAAGCTCCCCCGTGTAAGCGCGATAGTTAATATCATGACCCGGTCGCAAGGCGTAGGGTCCCGTCTGGCCGTAACCCGTCAACGATGCATAGACCAGACGCGGATTGATGGCCTTGAGCTGCTCATAACCGCAACCTAACTTATCCATGACCCCTGGACGGAAAGACTCCATCACCACATCAGCCTCGGCCACCAATGCCTTAAAGCACGCAACATCACCAGCATCTTTGAGATTGAGCGTGACTGACTTCTTGCCACGATTGACCAGAGCGAATAGTTCTGGTGAGAGCGCCCGCGCATAGTCACCACCGTTCGGCTCTTCAATCTTGATCACCTCGGCACCCATCTGAGCGAAATACAAGGTACAGAAGGGACCAGGTAGCAGGCGAGAAAGATCCAGCACACGAACACCAGCAAGTAAGGGATTGGTTTTCATTTCAATATTCTCCAATAATTATGGGTGATACCGATTCGTCATAAGATCCGAAGACTGCTGCACAGAAGCAGGCGATACAGAAAAATGAGCTACGACGTGCTTGTCGATGATATAGCCGTGCTCGACAAACCAGCTCAGGGCATCACGCAAGGTTTGCTCCAGCGGTCGCACCGTCAGCCCCAACTCACGCCGAGCCTTGGCGGCATCGCAGACGAGACCACGTCTGGTCACATCGATTTCTGCAGGCGTCATGAGTGGTGGCTTACCCGTAAAGCGGGTCAGTAACAACATGGCATGCGCAACTGGGACCATCAATGTTGGTGATAACTCAACGATCCTCCGCTGCATGCCACAAACTCGTAGTACTCGACGCAGAATGTCCTTGTAGCGATAGTTTTCCCCTCCAAGAATATAACTCTCGCCGCTACGCCCCTTTTCCATGGCCAAGACATGACCCATGGCACAATCGCGGACATCAATAATGTTGAGTTCCGATCTGGGTGCCAAAGGCACCGGCAATGTAAAGATATCCGTGATGAGTCGCCCAGATGGTGTAGGCCCGACATCGCCAGGCCCCATGGGAACGACAGGACAAACAATCACGACATCCAGACCACGCGCGGCATACTTTTCAGCCAATATATGCGAGTCATGCTTGCTCTGGGCATAGACCTGATGACCCAACACAAAAGAGGATTGCTCCGTGCAGACCATATCTAGCCCATGACCCGCAAAGCACACAGCCGAACTGGTATACACTACCCGCTTGACCTGTTGCTTCAGGCATTCTTCCAGCACGAGATGCGTACCCTCAACATTCACCTTTTGCATCAACGACATATCAGGTAGCCAAAAGGCATAGATGGCTGCGAGATGAAAAACCACATCACATCCGCTGACCGCACGTACAACATCAGTCGGTGATGTGATATCACCAGTCATCAGTTCCACGTCGTCAAAGCCTTTGAGATTGAGCAAATTCTCATGGGGCAAATGCAAAACCCGTAGCACCGTATCTGGATAACGCTCGCGCAATATCTTCACGATGTTCGAGCCGACAAAACCAGCGCCGCCAGTCAGAAGAATGCGTTCAGGTTGAGCAATGTGATTCATTTTCGACCTCACCATTAGGTGAATATGCTGATGCAGCATTCATTTTGTTTTTAATAATCGGCCTCTGACAGCAGTCATCCATAAAATTTTTCATTAAGTATAAATACTTACTTTGATGGAGATGCAAGACATGATTACCTGGGAACCAGTGCATCCGACTACCGTTCCAATGCTGGTGCAAGAGCCTGACGTGATGTGGGGGAGTAAAGCGGTCCCCAGCACCACCTATAACGAGTAAGCGATCTGCGGGGACAATCGGTGGATAGCTCAACGGAGAATGCACCGCAACAATATGGCGTACATCTGATTTGCTGAGTCCACTTTGTCGCATTGTAAAACGGGTGACCCAACTAATTGGTGTCCAGTCCATCAGCATATCTGAGACTAAAACTGCCGGCGCATTCGGAATGACAAAAGCTAGACGCGCGTCCACCGTGGCAGCCAGCGCAGAGACATATCCTCCCAGACTCAACCCAGACACACCCATGGCAGGTACGCCAGAATCTTCCAGATAGTTCATCAATATGCGTAAATCATAGACCCCCTGAATCATTGCCTCGTTGACATGGGCAATGCCATTGGCAAAATATCCATAACCGCTAAAAAGATCTAACGGCCCGCGACGATTACCATGAAAAGGCAGCGTGTACAGCAGGACGTCATATCCTTTCTTATAAAACCAGCGTAGTGAGAACATCAGACTATTGAGCCAATAAGCATCCGCAAAAAAACCATGAATGAAAATCAGAGTTTTACGCGGTCCATCGATATGACGCCAATGTTGCGCCCTCACCCGTCTATTATGGGTAAAACTGGCATAGGCATTGCGTACATCGGGATTTACAGCCTGATAAGGACTCTCGAACTCCAGCATGTCGACAATTGCATCGCTCGGTAGCTTATGGAGACCCTTAGCCTGTGTAGTACAGGATATGTTGACCGTACGAGGTGGCATCTCAAATACACGTGAGGCATCTGCCAGATCGACCAGATCTCGATAAAATATCGTTCTCTGTATGTCTTTCTGCCAACGTCGCGAAAAAAACATACGCGGTGCCATCGTGGCGAGCAAGGCAGTAGCCGCACCAGTCCGCAACAAGATATCCATGGCTGCGGTCACTTTCACCTTGACCGGATGGCGTCTATGAATCTCGGTAGTATATGGCTGCAGATGAAAATCATCTGGCAGTGTTTCCCACCAAGGAAGGGTGGTCTTGGTCATCATCGCTCCTCAGATTAAATTGCACGTTTTGGCCGGATTAGGTATTCAGCACTGAATGCTGCCACCAACTCACCGCTCGTAGACCTGATAGATGTTTGTAGAACAAATACCGCCTCTTTAGCTGCGTCGACCAGCAATCTGATCCCTTCACTTTCTTGTGATCCAAGGATAGCTTCCGCCGTGATGTCTGTTCGTGCAGGCCGCAGGAACTCAATCGTCGCAGATCGTACTGCCACAAAAATATTGGCTGCTTTTTCAAGCCCCAGTACATCAATCGCGACTATGCCGCCAAGAACTTCAGCGACTGTCCACTGTATACCTGCATGAATCGTGTTGATGTGATTACTGTTTTGCGGACTCACCGGCACACGGCATCGATAGATGCCGTCGTTCGCTGATTCAACAACCAGACCTACATGCAGGTACAAAGGGCAAAGCATTTGAAGCAGACTTTGTAATTCAGAGACGCTAATGTTACTCATCAGATTCGTCCTATTCCCAAAAAGTCTAGCCCATGTTCCGTTCGATTAATCGCGACGGTACATCGTGATCACACAAGCGCCGCCCAGCCCAAGATTGTGCTGCAAGGCAATACGCGCACCCTCAACCTGGCGTTTATCCGCTGTACCACGCAGTTGCCACACCAGTTCCGTACACTGTGCAAGACCAGTCGCACCCAGTGGATGACCCTTGGACAGCAACCCACCTGACGGGTTAGTGACGAACTTGCCACCGTAAGTGTTATCGCCATCCCAGATGAATTTTTCCGCACCACCTTCAGGGCAGAGACCCAGACCTTCATAGGTCAGCAGCTCATTCGCTGTGAAGCAGTCGTGCAACTCAATGACATTGATATCTTCAGGACCGACTCCTGCCGCTTCATACACCTGCTGCGCACCTTTGACGGTCATGTCGTAGCCGATCATCTTGATCATGCTGCCTTCGTCAAAACTGCTGGCATAATCGGTGGTCATACTTTGCGCGGCGATATAGACGGGATTTTTGATTCCGTGTTTCTTGGCAAACTCATCCGAACAAAGGATGACAGCACCAGCCCCGCAAGTTGGCGGACAGCATTGAAAACGAGTCAACGGATCGAAAACATCGTCCGAAGCCATAATTTCTTCCAATGACAGCACCTGATTGAACATCGCATAGGGATTGTTCGCGGCATGCTTGCGCGCCTTTACCGCAATCTGACCAAACGTTTCGCGTTTGGTGCCGTGAAGCCAGCGGTATTCACGACCCGCACCACCAAACATTTGGGCGGCTGGTGGCGACTGATCAAATCCTTGCTGATCTAGCATCACCTGTACATGTTGACCCATCGGCGATTCGCGGTCATTGAACTTGGAACCCAAAGCTCCCTTTTCCATTTTTTCAAAACCGATGGCGAGTACACATTCAGCGACTCCCCCTTCAATAGCCTGACGGGCCAGAAAGAGCGCACTAGAACCCGTGGAGCAATTGTTGTTCACATTGACCACGGGTATTCCGGTCAAACCCAACTCATACACGGCACGTTGACCACATGTGGAGTCACCGTAGACATAGCCTGCAAAGGCTTGTTCGACGTCGCTATACTGAATTCCTGCATCCTGCAGAGCTTTCTGACCCGCCTCACGCGCCATTTCATAATATTCAGGACTGCTGCCTGGTTTGGCGAACTTGGTCATCCCTACGCCAATCACATTGACACGACGATTCATGATGTTTTCCTCTTTGAATTTTTTGGGTTCGGCAGTGCAGAGGAGTCTGCACTGCCGTTAAATTTGGTTAAGCCAGCTTCTGGAAGGCGTCTAAGATGTGGACTAAAGCAATATCACCATGAACACGAACTCGACCATGTTGATACAACGACTGCAAGGAATCAGTTCCGGCAATCAATGCATCCAGCTCTTCATCAGCAAACAGGAATGTGGCTGCCACCTCACTTGCTTCACCTGTCCCCATGCGTACTAATGGCTTTTTCGTGACATATTCCAGATTCCAAAAACTGTCGGGATCACTGACCTTAAACACGACAACCTTATCCTTTGCCGCTTTGACAAGATCCGGTGATTTTGCAATCACTTCGGCGAGCTTCAGGAATACAGTTGCCGCACGACCAGCCTTCGCTGTAGCCGCAGGTGCTGCAGTCACAGTTGGCGCATGGACTCCACCCAAGAGACGTTTAGCGACTTCGGCTTCTACCAGCTTAGGATCCATCTTTTTGAGAAACTCAAGCTTGGATGCCGCCATCATGTTGCCAGTGATCTTAAGTTTGCCCGCAAAGAACAACTTCTGAGCATCCTCACCACCGACACACATACCGATGAATTGCGCATCAGAGATGGTCAACGTCACATCAGGCTTATCCACTGCGCCTTGAATAATCTTGCCAACCTTGGCATCAACGGTCCAAATGGCATCAGGATCTTTGAGCGTGAACTGGAACACCGTATTTGCCGCCGCGACTTCTGCTGGATTTGCGGCCAGATAAGCGCCAATGGCTTGGAAGATGTCTGCACTGGTGGGACCTGTCGGCTGTGGTGCTGCTACTGCGGCAGGTGATGCTGCGACAGCAGGTGCATTAGCCAAACGTTTTGCGACTTCGGTATCTACCAGCTTAGGATCTACCTTTTTGAGGAACTCAAGTTTTTGAGCCGCCATCATGTTGCCAGTGATCTTAAGTTTGCCCGCAAAGAACAACTTCTGAGCATCCTCACCACCGACACACATACCGATGAATTGCGCATCTGAGATAATTAATGTGACATCCGGTTTGTCTACGGCACCCTGTATGACCTTACCGACCTTGGCATCAACGGTCCAAATGACATCAGGATCCTTGAGCGTGAACTGGAACACCGTATTTGCAGCCGCCACTTCTGCTGGATTTGCGGCCAGATAAGCGCCAATGGCTTGGAAGATGTCTGCACTGGTCGGGCCTGTCGGCTGTGACGCGACTGCAACTGGCTGATCAGCCTGAATCACATTGACTTTCGTATTGGCAACTGGAATCTGCTCATACAGCTCTACTGCAGCACTCTTGATCACAATTTCGTTACGTTCCTTGACGCTTGTTTCAAACACGATGCGGGTCTCGGACTCCTTCCACATCCGAGTGACTAGCGTTTCACCTGGATACACACTCTTGGCAAATCGCACCTTGATACTCTTGAAACGACGCGGATCATTGCCGAGGAAGCTTTGAATGACATGGCGACCGACATAGCCATAAGTACACAGGCCATGCAAGATCGGACGTTCAAAGCCAAAGTTTTTGGCAAACTCAGGATCAATATGCAGTGGATTCCAGTCACCCGAGAGGCGATAGATCAAACCTTGGTTGTCGCCAATTTTTTCCTCAACGACGGCATCAGGCTCACGCTCTGGCGGGATATTAATATTGACATTTGGACCCCGGTCACCGCCCCAGCCACCACAGCCGCGCAAGAAGAAGGTGATTTCGTTATAAGCCAACTCTTCACCAGTTTCATCAAAGGTATGCACATCAATGACGCTGATCGCATCCTTGCCCTTGTCATACGCAGTACGTAACTTAGCTTCATGGCGTAACTTCGCATGTGGTGGCAGCGGACGCTTGATCTCGGTGTATTGTTCACCATGCAGAACACGATCCAGTACATTACCAAAGCCAGGTAACTCATTGCCGTCCATTAGCAATTTCATAAATCCGTTAAGTGCAGGAATCACACCGTAAGTTGGTAAGGCATGGAAGATATCTCCACGCTCATACAAATACTGCAATCCATTGACATCCAGCGGATCAGAACCAACACCCACGCCCAACGCGTAGAGCGAAAGATCGCGCTCGTCGTAAGCATTCTCGATCACGACTGGCTTGGATGCCTTTGCTTTGTCAAGGTCTAGGAACTGATTGCCGCCCAGCTTAGGATTATTGATGTTATCCATGGCAGCAACCATGGAATCTGCGACCACATTCGGATAATCAGAATCGGTAAAGTCTCCGACCTGATCCCATTTAGCAGCTACATCTTCGATGTGTATAGGACTTGAGAGACGGAAACCCACACCTTTGGTACGCTGCCAGCGCAGCTTATTCATAATGCCCGCACCGACTTCAAACAGACCACCGTTCTCTTCGCAGCGCTCGTGGCAGAGCCAACCGACTAATGGACTGACATATTCGGGTTTAAGACCTTCAAGAATCTCTGGTGGCAATACCGTTTCAGTCAAACGCGAAGCAGCAATCGGCGCGATCGTATTGACATGAACATTCTTGCTACCACCTTCCACCGCAAGGGTTTTTGCAAGGCCGACTAGACCCAGTTTAGCGGCCGAATAGTTAGCCTGACCAAAGTTGCCGTAAATACCGGCGGCCGAAGTAGTCATGATGATGCGACCATAGCCTTTCTCACGCATGATAGGCCAAGCAGCATGTGTGACACTCATTGCGCCCTTCAGATGGACACGGTAAATCAGATCCCAGTCATTCTCTGTCATCTTGAGAAAGCTGGAGTCACGCAAGATACCTGCGTTATTGATCAAGATATCAACTGTGCCAAAGTGCTCGACGGCAGTCTTAACAATCGCTGCCCCATCTTCGACCGAGTCATAATTGGCCACCGCTGTGCCGCCCAAGGAACGAATTTCGTCAACTACTTTGTCGGCCGCCGCAGAAGATTTACCACCACCATGCGCACCGCCGCCCAGATCGTTAACCACTACGCTGGCACCTCGGGAGCCAAACATCAGCGCATACTGACGCCCAAGTCCTCCACCCGCACCCGTAACAATGACCACCTTGTTATCAAAACGTAATTCATTCGACATAATAAAAACTACCCGTTATAGAGGTTAAAACACCGTTACATTGTTCGAGCAATCAGCTCTTTCATAATCTCATTGGTCCCGCCGTAGATGCGGGCGGCACGCATATCAATGTAGGCACGCGCCACTGGGTACTCCAGCATGTAGCCGTAGCCACCATGCAACTGCAAACACTCATCAATGACTTTGCATGCCAGATCAGAACACCAATACTTTGCGGTGGCGGCATCATCAATGCCGAGTTCACCCGCCAGCACCAACTCAATACAGCGATCCAGATAAACGCGACCGATGGACAGTTCAGCCTTCATCTCTGCCAGTTTGAAACGGCTGTTCTGGTAGCTGGCAACAGGCTTGCCGAAGACTTTGCGCTCCTTGGTATACTTCAGCGTTTCTTCCAATACGGCCTCCCCCGCCGCCATCGAAAAAATCGCAATAATGATCCGTTCCCAAGCCAGCTCTTTCATCAGCATGATGAAGCCCATGCCCTCTTCGCCTAGCAAATTTTCCTTAGGCACACACACGTTGTCGAAAAAGAGCTCACAGGTATCCTGAGCTTTCATTCCGATCTTCTTTAAAGGTTTACCTTTAGTAAAACCAGGGCTGTTCGCGTCAACAATTAACAGTGAAATATTTTCGGCAGCACCACCAGCGACACCCGTCTTGCACGCCACAATGACTACATCACTCAAATAACCATTGGTAATAAATGTTTTGGAGCCATTCAGGACATAATGATCGCCTTCGAGTAAGGCCGTAGCCTTGACCGCCTGCAAATCTGAGCCTGTACTTGGCTCAGTCATGGCAATTGCGCCGACCAGTTCGCCAGTCGCCATGGCTGGGAGATATTTAAGCTTTTGTTCGTGTGAACCGAAATTATTGATATAATTCGCAACGATATCACTGTGTAAACCGAAGCCCAGACCAGAGGCACCGGCCTTAGTGGTCTCTTCAATTTGTACGACACTAAAAAGTCGATCTACACCTACACCACCATATTCGACAGGCATGGTCTGACACAGGTGCCCCAACTCTCCGGCGCGATTCCAGATGCTGCGATCCACATGCTGCTGATCTTCCCAGCGTTCATG